>OBYY01000021.1_pt1 | contig 59533 bp, 69 predicted proteins | sample 1476821 | NCBI WGS metagenome assembly OBYY01 (sample SAMEA2580218, study PRJEB22360) | human gut metagenome | biome: human gut; feature: human-associated habitat; material: faeces | place: Denmark | collected 2008/2010
CGGACACATCCGAAAGTTTGAGTCAATATCTGCTTCTGTGATTTATTCGGATAGATGCGGTATTTATAGGACTTTTCCATAGCTGCTCCTTTCCTAGATTTTACATAGATATTATGGTCCGATTTTTATGATTTGACAACTAAATCGGTTAATTTATCAATTCATCTCACTGGTTATAGAACCAGGAGTATTCTTGATATTCTTAAGATAAATTGCAAGATCTGTTACTTGGCAACCTAACACTACTATTGTATCTGTATCATTAAGGTAGTGCTACTTCTTTACTTTGGTCTTTATATTTGGCAAAACGTTTAAAACTTCCTTTCCCTTTTCTTAATTCTGAATTAGCAAAACTTAAAAAATCAGACCAGACACTCATACATGCTGTGCAAACACAGTAGATACCATTTCCTAAATCAGTTTCATCATATAGAATTCCTGTTCCAAATCGGTTTGTAATTGTTTTCATTTATATTCTCCTTTTTATTAATTTAAAATATTATGGGTAAAACAATAATACAAATAAAATCAAAAGAACATCTTAGTGTTTATTCTTACAATTTTGATTTCGCCTTTTTTCTCTTTGCTTTTTACATTGATGAAATTTTCTTGCATAATCTGTTTTAGATTCTGTTAGGCTGCCATTTTTATTACAATAAAAAACGGTAAATCCATCACCATGTGGCGTAAAGTAGTATCCTTTTTGTCTTGTAAAACTTATGCATGAATGATACCGTCCACATTCGTTCATGTATTCTCTAGCTTCTTTTCTTGTTTCTTTTAATCTTCCCTTCATTTTAATCTCCTTTATTTTGGTCATAACAACTTTTATATTAAGTATGCATGAATTTATAATATTTGCAGGTATCACCTAAAGTTGATGTCTGCACAACTGCTAAATTATTGACTGTTTTTTGTACAAAAAAAGAGAGCCGGAGCTCTCTTTTATTTACTATTACGGTTGAATTAGTCTTCCTTACTGTTAGTAGCTTCAACTACTTCTTTCGCTACCATTGCATTTGAAACTTCATCAGATTCAGCATTCTCAGGAAGACCAGAAATATTTACGTTCCTGGTTACCTTAGCATCATATGTATTTGCCTTCATGATTTCGGTGATATCCAATCCGGTTGTCTCCTTTACGGATTCAATTGTCTTAGCCAAAACACCAGGAACATAGGCACCCATGGAAGATACACCTGCTTCACCATTACCACTGTCAATGATTGTTACCTTATCGATAGTAGACAATGGTTCTGCAATCGCTTTTGCCATTTCCGGTAATGCCTGTACAATCATTTCCATCATTGCAGCCTGACCATACTTCTTCATTGCTTCTGCTTTCTTTTCCATTGCTTCTGCTTCTGCGAGACCTTTCGCCTGGATGGCTGCTGCTTCTGCCTCACCTTTAGCTTTTACACCCTCAGCCTCCTGAAGCATTGCGAACTTTTCAGCTTCAGCCTGTGCTTTCCTTGCCTCGGCTTCTTTTTCCTGCTCGTACTTCTTAGCTTCTGCTTCTCTTTGCCTACGTGATAGCTCTGCTGCTGCCTTCTGCTCTACCGCATAACGTTCAGCATCAGCCTTTTTGTTCACTTCTGCTTCTAAACGCTGCTGTTCAACAAGAACCTGCTGCTTATTCAGTTCTGCTTCACGTTCTGCCTTTGCAATCTGAGCATTTACAGTAGCCGCCTGTATCGTTTTTTCCTGTTCCTGTTTCTGGATTTCATAAGCTGCGTCAGCCTCAGCCTTTTTGGCATCGGATGCTTTCTGAAGTTCTGCCTTTTTAATAGCCAGCTCATTGTTTTTCTGGGCAATTTCTGTCTCAGAAATTACACGTGCATCATTCGAAGCCTTATCAGCTTCTGCCTGAGCAATTGCAATATCTCTTTCTGCCTGAGCTTTTGCAATAGAAGCGTCCTTTTTAATCCTGGCAGTGTTGTCTGCACCAAGGTCCTTGATTAATCCATTTTCATCTGTTACATTTTGAATATTACAGGATACGATTTCGATACCAAGTTTTTCCATATCCTTTGATGCCTTTGCCATCACCTGATCCGAGAAAGAATCACGATCTGTATTAATTTCCTTTAGGGTTAGTGTGCCGATAATCTCACGCATATTACCTTGTAATGAATCCTGCAACTCATGAGTAATTTCTTCTGGTTCTTTATTCAAGAAGTTTTTTGCCGCTAGTTTTATACCTTCATCAGAAGGCATAATTCTTACCTTTGCTACCGCATCAACATTAACATTAATAAAGTCATTAGTAGGTACAGACTGTTCTGTTTTAATGTCTACACTCATCTGTCCAAGATATAATATATCAAGTCGCTCAAAAAATGGAATTTTAATACCTGCCCGTCCAGTTAAAATTCGGGTTTCCTTTTTTAGTCCTGAAATAATATAGGCTCTATCTGGTGGCGATTTTACATAACCACTTTTTACAATCAATATCAGTATGAGAAGAAGTAAAACAATTGGTAAAATCGGTAAAATTAAATCTAACATATTAAATCTCCTTTATTTTCTTTATTTTTTACAGTTTTAATATGGTGATAAAAATTTGTAAATAACTATCATCCTATCATTTCATTTTTCCTTTAATATTATTTATTAGTTTCTCTAATACCACTAATATCGGTATTGTTTGAAAATCTGTATGAAACAGCACATCATCATTATTTCATATATTTCAATTGAACGTAGATAGGTTGATGTTGTTTTAATCATTACAAAAATGAAAAACACACCCAAAAAGGAATCCAACTATCATTTCTTGTATCTGTAGTATAAAATATCACCATTGATGGTATGCCAAATCAACAAATGAATCGGACTATCATTCACAAATGTAAGATACAAAGTTGACAAATATTTTCTATCCATACATTCCATGTATATCCTCCTTTTTATATTCTAAAAATAATATGTTGGATTTTCTTTATCCGGAATAATAAATTTGAAATATCATATATATTGGTAATATTTTAATTAAGCTATATCTAGAGTTTTACAGCATTTATAGAACCTTGATTGTACTTACATGGTAACCCAATTATTTAAATATCAAAATCAAACATTCAATACGAATCATAAACTTGTAAAAAGTAGAGGGTTACAGATATAATAGGTATCCACTATTTTGTAAGTTGAAATATTCATAGCATCAGAATTTATCCTCTGGTTCTTTAAAAGATTTAAAAGGTATTCTTTTTTATTTTCCTATATATTTTCTGTAGCCAAAAAACAGAAAAGGGAAAATGAAATTGCTGGGCAATTTAAAAGAGTGGAAAGAGAAAAAAGAATTGAAATCTATATCTTTTATGGTTTAATAAAGGTTTTGAATATTTTTCAGTTTTTTCTTTTCGTTATTACTTATTACGCAATTTTATATACAATATAAAAAAAGGAGCTTATGCTCCTCTCTATATTAGGTTTTTCACACCTGTTACATCCATTCCCTATTCGAGTTTCCTGCAAAATTATTGTTAGGTGTATAGGATGATGTCTGCTCTACTTCAATTGTTTTCTCCTTCAAATCATCCTCCTTGATTTCATCCTCTATTAACTTGGTTTCAGTCTCTTTTTTCTTTTTCATAGAGATGATTTCGTTTTCATTTTCATCAAGTTTAATGCTATAGTTTTTAGATTTATCCTGTATTTCTTTTACCAATCTTTTCCGATAATCTTTCAATTGTGAAGCAATCATTATGAATGGAATCGGAATTTGTTCATTAATTTGTCCGCTCTTAGTTGTTCCATTTACTCTTATTTTGCACTCAGATACATCTTCATCATATAAAATTTCATTCAATGCTGAGACAATTTTTAAAGAGTCCACGATTTCTTTTAGCGCCTGTTCCTGTGAATTTGTCTTAAAAATTTTTGCCATTTGATAATAGCCTCCTGTCCTTTTTATTGTCTTTTTTATTATGTAAGATTCATATTCTTATTATCTTTTGTTTGAATATGTTTTATTTAGCAAATCGGTACCACATACTAATCCTATATGAATAACAAAAGGAGTGAATTAATTATGGCGAATAGAACAAGAGATTATTATAGAAAGCAGAGAAAAAAAGCAATCAACAGAAAATTAAAAATCGTCAACTCATATAGACATGATAACCCACCGGCATTCTATAATGCAGATGAAATGCATTTCGAGTATGACAATTCTTATGGAGATATTTCCTCTTATTGGCACGTAAATCATAAAGGTATGCTTGCTAAAGGAAAAATTCACTGCTCCTGCAAATTATGTTCATTTCATGGGACTACAATGCAGGATCGGCGTAAGTTAGCGTCTATGGAATCGAAATTAAATGACTACTATAATGATGAAGATTCTATCTGCATTCCAAATTTGCCTGTGTTGAAGAGCAAACTTAGAAAAGAAATTAATGGAATCTATCATCCGGATACTTCATGTTTACCTGGAACAACCATTAATACTCACAGCCCATTTAGTCACAGTGAATTTGAAGAAGGAACTAAAAGAGTCTCCTTAATTAATGAATTATATAAGTTCATGTGTACTCTGGAATTATATAAAAAAAGCTACAATAGTTATAATAAGAGTACTTATTATTATAAAATCCCAGCAGATACATACAAATACATGTGTCATACAGTATCAAAATTTTTAATTGTTGAGAATCTTTTTGTTGAAAATCTTCCTGAATTACGTTCAATCCTTAACGATTACATCAGAGACAATAGGCTTTCAAAATATTGGTCTTTTGATTCCAAAACACACATTGATGTTGTATCTATCTATCAGGTTGCGTCTATTTTAAAAAAATATTTGTAAAGACCTTCGGATCTTTTTTATCTTAATAAAGTAAGAACATATTATATATCTAAAGAAATTATTAAGAAAAGTAAAAAGGAGAATTATTATGGATAGAAAATTAAAGATTGGCGATGTTATTTACTTATCAGAAGGATTTCAAGTAAGGACAAATGTAGAAGCTAAATTTATATATGAGAATGTTCCGTTTTCAGATGAAATAGTTTGCCAAAAAGTTGATATTGGACGCCTCTATCTGGTTGATGTATCTGATAAAAAGGATTCATTAAAGGAAGAATTTTTAGAGCGTATTAATTACATATTCAATTCCTACGGAATGTCTGTTGACAAAGAACTGGTCAAACAGTTGGTTAGCGCGACCATAGCAAAATATAAAAATGATTATGAATATGATTCAAGGCACTTAATCGGTGACTATGTGGTCACAGAAGTCAAAGATAATTATCATGTTTATTGTAGAAAATTGCAAAATGGTCAATATGATGAGGATGGTATCGTGGTTGATTTCTATCAGGATAAATTATTTTCACCCACTATTATGGAGGATCAGATATCCCTTGTAAAAGAAATGAGAATTTGTTTTATTTAAAAGGCCTGCTGGCCTTTTTTGTTTTCCCTGTATATAAAAAACAATCTAATTCATATAAATAAATTCTTTCATACTATGTAAAACAAGAAAGAAGGTAACGGAATGAATATAGAGTTAACAAATAGAATAATTAAAAAAATGGCAGGCCTAAAACAAAATATAGCAGATTCTATGAGTATGTCTATATTGGAACCATACATTGATGGTAGTAAGATTCAAAGTGAAAATATCGTTACAAACAAAGAGGCCAGGGAACTTTTTAAAACATATTCTGTGAACAACCATCCCATCAATCCATATGTTTTTGATCAATGTATTCCTAATATTGATACTATTCATGCCATCGATTTGCTTCAAAATCCTTATTTAAAAAACATCGTATTAAAACCACTATCAATTGGTGATTTAAAATTAGAAACAGCATTTTATGTTAAAAACGAACTGGCCATCATGAACGAACCATTTCAAACAGCTGACCTTTTAAGAAAATATCCAATCGGAATTTTTGACGATGCCGCTTTTACTTATGTTCTTAAAAATAAAGATTTTGTATGGATGAGTATTTGTCCAATGGAAATCAATACAATGTACAAACACATAAAATCAGCAAAAGGAAAAGTTCTAGTCTTTGGAGGTGGTTTGGCTTATTACCCATACATGATATCCTTAAAAGAAGATGTGTCTGAAATCACAATCATTGAATCGAATGAACGAATTTTTCATATCATCAAGGATATTATTTTGCCTCAGTTTAAAAATCATAAGACCCAGATTATTTTATGTGAGGCTGAGCAATATATGAAAGATAATAATCTTTCACACTACGATACAGTCTTTTTTGATATCTGGGAAGATAATGTATCCGGAGCTGAATACATGAAAAAATTTGCTAAATATGAACTTAAATATCCAGAAATACAGTTCCAATATTGGCTTGAAGATTCTATTCTGGATTCATTCATCATTAATATCGCAGAATATTTTAGCGCAAAACTAGGCACAGATGAATACCAGGATTTCTTTAGTAAGGTCGCACCAGATATATGGGATTATATGGAATCTATGAACGGTACAATCAATAGGCCAAATCAGCTTGATTACTATCTTACAAGAAATTTTGCCAAAAAATATGTTTTAGGAATCATGGATACATAATATATTTATAAAAAGAACAAAGGAGGATGAGAAATGCAAGAGAACAGGATTAAGGTAAGTAGAAAAAAATTATGTTTTTCTGGCGTCCCAGTAGTCTGCCATGATTGCCAGGCAGAGTTATATAAGGACAACTATGAAAAATGTACGACTTGTGGAGCCTATCTATGTCCACAGTGCAAAAAGACACATACACATTAAAAAGAGCCATTCAAGGCTCTTTTCATTATAAAATTTTCCATTGTAGAGGTTCTTTTGTGAGTGGATCTTTTCCAGCAGACTTATACTCACCTCTGAAATACCTCCTAAAAGAACTACTCTTTTCGTTCAGTCCACACCATCGTGCTGCAGCTGCTAAAGATGGAAAAGTATCTCCCGTATTTAAACATATTATTTGTTTAGCGAATAAACATAATCCGTTTTCATGAGCATGTCTAGTATTATCTCCTGATGTAACCCATTCCAAATTAGTATATTTGTTATTTGTTTTATTTCCATCCTTATGATTTACGATCAAACCCTTCTTATACCCGTCCACAAAATTTTCAGCTACTGCTTGATGAATCTTAATGAGTAATCTTCTTCCATGGTAACTAGCTGAAATTTGAATATATCCTTTTTTATTAGCAAATCCCTTTAGAATATGTTTACAATATGTGCTGTAAATATTCCCATGATTTGAAATGTAAAACCGGTCTGAATAATCCACGCCCTTATAAATCAATGGTTTCCATGCTTCTTTCATCATTATCACCCTTAGATAATATGATGGAAGTGGATTCAGGAAACAGTCATTCGAATTATTTTATATTTATTAGTTGTTGATATGATTTAGGTAAATTTTTATTGATAAAATCACACTGTTCACATCTGAAATTTAAAACATTATGGACCAATATAGCCTCGTCATCATGTATTGTTCCAAAGCCCTTACACAAGCTGCTCTCTCCTGGCTTAAGTGTTCCGTCTGCATCAATTTGTGGTGTACAAAATTTAAAACTGGATTCTAATGTATATATGGTTTCTTCAATGCTCTTCTTCTTAAGTTGATTCATAATCGAAATAAAATTAAAACATTTGGAACACTTTGCACTCCACTTATAATTATTCTTTAAAGCGTTTCCTTGAGGATACATGCTTTCAATTTCCCTGCATAATAAAACTCTATCTAATTTGTATATTTCATTATTTTCATCTATACTAATAGGATAATATTCAGGAACATTTGTTATTTGAATACTAATTCGAGAATCATATGCCAATAATTCTTTCACAACTAATGGATTTTTCTCAAAATAAATTCCGTTTGAGGCAATAATAATTTTAATAACAGCCTTTGTATTTTTACATATGTATTTTGTCACATCTATAAAATCCGGGTGTTCAGTAGGTTCACCACCTGTCAATATTAAGCATTTAGCTCTCACCCTGTTAATAAAATCAATTGATGATGTAATATCAGGCCAACTCATATTAATACCATTGGCTGAGCAAGAATTAAAGCAGTGGCTGCAGTTCATATTACATTTTGTTGTTATTTTTAAAAGCATATTATCCTCCCTTTTTCCTTTATTCATTGTACCATAGCTTTATAAAAGAGTAAAATAAAAAACGGATAAATCCGTTTTTACCCGTTTTTATTTGCTGATTCTATCTGCAATTGAGCTTGCTGTATATGAATCCGGCTTAACGACACATTCAAATCCACATGCTTTTATCCAACCCACTATCTCAGGAATAATTTCCTTTGTTTTTCCTTTTGGATTATTTCCTGCATCTACATGGATTGCAAAATTTGAATTTAAGTACAGCTCTTCATAATCTTGATTGTCTTCCAATATATCCATGATAGAATTAGCCATATCCAAACTTAGGCTGGTCTCAAAATTTAGTTTCTGTTTTACATTTTGAATCTTATCCACATGGCTAATTTCATAAAAGTAAATTCCTCCATGACCAATGCAACGCATTGCTATAACAACTACAACTTTTGTATCTGAAAAATTTTGACTGTCTGTTCCGATTGTTAAGCTAAATTCAGATCCGTAATGTTTGTTGTTTTGATAATAAGAATTTAAAATATCAGCCATTTGTTGAATCGACACATTTCCATATGTAGGACTAACCATTCTATTGACCTCCCTTTAATTTTTTATAATAGATATTTATATTATGATGTGTTTTATTTTTTTGTCATCTAACAATCCCATAAAAAAACGAATCTGTTTGACAGATTCGTTTCCCTAGTTCGTTTAATCACAATCTGTTTTTAATCCTACATTTTTATTGAATACAAATGTAATATAATTAATGCGCATGATTGATACAAAATCAGAAATGCTATAGTAATCATTTAAGGTCTGATGATCAATTGCAGCCTCTCCTATGCTTTCTTTGTCAATCATAATACCATCACATTTACAATATCCGCATTTTTTCTTCCAATTTGCCAATGACAATGAATGGATGGAACTTGAATTTCTCTCAAATACCTTTCTTCTAATTTTAATCATATTTATTTCTGTCTTTCTTTTATTCTATCGCTATTTTATATTTGTTAACCATCAGATATCCTCTTTTGTTGAATTTCTACATTCATTAATCAACTGTAAGATGTCTATAGTGTTTTTTGCATTTTCTATAATTTCTTTCTGTTTTTGAATCTCATCTTTAATATTTTCTTCATTTTTATTTAAATATTCACGAAACAACTCTGATTCAGCACAGTTACGTCTTATCATTTCTTTATATGCATCTCTCTTGTTTTTGTATACAGCAATATTAGATTCATTTGAATCAATTATAATGCCTGTTCCAAGTATCCAGATACCCTGAGATCCGATTTCGCGCACAGCATATCTGTTTTTATCAGTCTTTCTTACTTCATACATTTGTCTTCCTCCTCTAATGGTCTATAGTCCTTCCAGTATTTAAGGCCTTCTCTTCTGATTTCTTTTCGTGTTACATATCTCGTATTTTGAATAGACCACTCCTTGCTCATCCGATACTTTTTTTTACTTCCAGGAATATAAACATATGCATGGCGTTCATCATGTACGGTGCAGTAGTATTCCCTTGCTCCCGTCTTTCCGTTTTCAGTTATTTTCTTACTACACCGAAAATATCTTATACGGTTAAAGAAATCTGTCTTTCTAAACGGATACCCTATCACCCAAAGAAACAACAATGGAATTCCGCATAAGATAATCTTGAATGTGGTTGAATCATCATTCCAATATAATAATATTGTTGATAAAAGCTGCCATATTAAAATTCCGATAATGATATCAATCAAAGTTTTCATTTATTTTTCTCCTTTTTCTCTTATTAAAGATAGTCTGTATTCCTTTATGTATGATAGAAAATAGAAAAGCAGGGATAACTCTGTTTAATATATAATACATCCATTGTTTTCTTTTCTTCGTATGTAGAATCCATATTCGGAATCTGCGATTAAACTGTATAACTTATGAATTCATATAGTATAATAATGAATTTTTTAGTTTTCTACATACCTCTTTATGCAGCTTCAACAGTATTCATCGATTTCTCCTCCCATATTAAGTCATCATCAGAATCTAAAAATTGATCATAAAAATTTTCAATGCATTCACATTCATTTGGATCATGTTTAATTCCATTACATGTCTCGTAAAGAGAACATCTTTTACAAACATTCTTCATACACTCTCATCCTTTCAGTTTTATAACTATATAATGCGCATTTACCTTAAATGATAAAAAGTATCCGAAGATACTCTTTATACTATTCTTTCACGCTAGCTTTAAAATTATAAATTGGTCTAATTACATTTATGATTTCTACTGTATCCTTTATGTTTTCTACAATCTCCTCCATGGGTTTGTATGCAAATGGTGACTCATCAATGGTATCTTTTGTTACCGATGTACTATAAACACCTGCCTCCTTCATCGTTTTCTTGAATGCTGATAATGTAATATTTTCTTTTGCCTGACTTCTTGACATCAAACGACCGGCTCCATGTGGTGCGGAATAATTCCAATCCTTATTTCCTTTTCCCATACAAAGTAAAGAACCATCACGCATATTTATTGGGATTAAAATTTTTTCAACTTTCCTTGCTGAGACGGCACCTTTTCTAAGAATCATATATTCAGTATCAATATAGTTGTGGACTGTCTCAAATTCTTCTACTGAATGAAGTTTCATTTCCTTTAAAATTGTATTCGCAATAACTTTCCGATTCCAAAATGCATATTCCTGCACAACTTCCATATCATGGATATAATCAGCAAACAACTCATTTTCACAGTATGCTACTTCATATGGAATAGATGGTAATTTACTTAAATCAAGTCTTTCACACTTTTCCTGCCTATCCTTCTTTTCAATTTCTTTGTAATAGGTGCCAACACAATTCAGTTCCTCATAGGCCCTATTTTGATAGTACTCAGCAACATCTTTACCAATCCTACGGCTTCCAGTATGAACAACCAGATACAAGTTACCATCTTCATCTTTGTCTACTTCAATGAAATGATTTCCTCCTCCAAGTGTTCCCATACTACAAGCAGCTATGTCTTCACTTACTTTGCAATTACTTTTTCCTATACAGCGAAGACGTTTAATATCAAATCGTCTTGCATATTGATGTTGATTGAATTTGTCATGTACACTTCCACCCGAAGGAATGTTCTTACGAATTATGCTATCTAATTTTGGTAATTCAATTCGTTTTTCTTTGAGTCTCACTGTATGCATGCCACAACCAATATCAATACCAACTAAATTGGGAATAACCTTATCTGTAACGGTCATCGTTGTACCTATCACACATCCCGCTCCAGCATGCGCATCTGGCATGATCCTTATTATTGAGTCTTGCAAACTTTCTTGATTCAGCAGCGAAATTAATTGTCTTACACAATTCTCATCTACATTGTTCGTAAAGATTTTGCACTCATTATATTTCCCTTTTAACTCAAACACATTTTTTCTCCCTATAAAATATTTCGCCTAATTGTTCCACTCTTCTATCTTTGTATTAAAATCCAAAACATATTGTATACCATCCCTATATGCGTATAACAAATTCCTGCTCCACAGACTATTATATAAACCTACTGCTATCCATGGATGTATTTCTAAAAGAAAGGTTCCCTTTTCATTAACCGCAATATCCATTGTATAAGCTTTTGGACAATCGTATTGCATGGAATAGATATTTATCATCTTTTGTAGTAACTTGACATCTGGCAACAAACAAGGATCTCCATTATAGTTTGCGATGGCCTGGATGATATTATCCTGTATATATATCCTATATTCACTTCCTATATTCACAATCTCTGATACCTGAAATAAATGCTCTGGGTCCAAGTGAAGTGTTGTATCAAAATCATTCTGTTTCGGTTTCCACAAATCATCTGTAAAAAATGTCTCGCAATTAATTTCTCCCGAAAAGACTTTCAATCTTGATGCATCCTTAAAAAAAATTCGTCCTGCAGTTGGAAGATTCTCTTTCCTTACAATTCTATATTCTCTCTTTTGGAATTCTTCCTTTCTTAAGCAAGGTGGAATCTCAATTGGGTTAATACAGTCAATTTTGTGGAATCGATACAGCCAGGCTTCAACAAAATCTATTGTTCCTACTGGAATTGCTTGTTTGATATATTCTGGATATTCACAAGGTTCATCTATAACAAAATCATCTTTTGAATAGAAAATATATTCATCCATGAATTTATTGTGCTCAAGGATATCTTTGACGATAAATGTTTCTAAATCCAAATAATTATACTTATCTTCCTTTTGAAGTAAAAAAAACATATCATTCTCCTTTGTATATGTATCCCATATCATTGTGATTATCAATCCTTCTAATCCAGCAGTTCCCTGGATTTCTTTCTGTTTCATACCACTCAGGTGAATAATGCTGCCAAGCCATTATAAAAGAACGAAGCACTGTCCCATGTGTAAATATAAAGAGCTTGCCAATATGATGTTTATCATAATCTCTCCAGATGGTATCAAAAAATATACGGCACCTAATTGCAACATCTTTTGGACTTTCACCCATAGGGCACCTTGCGTAAAATTTGCCTTGGTTCTCTTTCAGTTTCTTGTAATACGCATATTCTTTTGGAAACGCATCACTCCAATTTTCTTCTGGTACAGAGTCAAATAATCCAAATTCCTGTTCTGCTAAAAGAATATCTTCTTTACATACAGCACCCATATCCTGGAAGTCGATAATTGACTTGAATATATTAAAAGTTTCACGCGTTCTATTATATGGACTAACCCATATTCCAGTTTTAGCCGCACCATTGCAATCATAATCTAAGTATTCTTTTAAAAATTCTGCTGATTTTTTTGCTTGCTCTTTCCCTTTTTCAGTGAGCCAGACTTTATTATCAATTGCTCCAATTCTTGTATTTTCTCCTGTGTTCATGATTGATTCACCATGACGAATTAAATAAATATCCATACATATCTTCCTTTCATAATTACTTTATGCTATTTTCCATGTTGTTGCTGCCAGAATGTGACTGGAATCAGAAGGCATACTTCCAAACTTTGTTTTATTTCCAGCTATGTCTACAGCTTCTGGTTTCACAGGCTGGTAATTTAGCCTTTTACTTTTTACGCCATCTATGTAGTCAAGCCCTTCCGCATAAGCCAAGACATCATGAAGACGTTTTGTCTCAGATATTTTATATTCTCGAATCCAGTTTTCATCTTTCCATATTCCTGATAAAGTATTTTTTTCATCATGGCATACATTTTTTCCAACCAATAAAATATGTTCCACATTTTTACTACCTAAGACTTTTAAAGCACTATCCACATCTAAGCAGAAATTAAAAGTTCTGACATGAGTTTTTCCTTTAAACTTTTTTAACTGTTTATTTTCCGGTACTATGTTTGCACCTACGAATCCACCATTTGCAATTATGTATTCTACTTTGTTCATTGATAAATATCTCGCTACACTTGTAAACGCACCTCCAACAAAAATAGCTTTACAATATGGAATGGATTTATATATCTCAATTCCTAATGACTTGATTTTTTTAACTCGTTCCCAATCTTCTTTTGTTTTAGGAGGTGGGTCTAGTACAACTCCTTTTAAGCGATTACTTCGATTTAAAAAATCAAGAGCTACCAAATCATCAATATCTTGTGCGACTTCACAAATACAAACTATATCTCTTTCCATTTTTCTCCTTTTCTATATAACTCCTTGTTTTCTTGTTCCTGTATATAATGCTATTTTTGATGAAGAATTAAAAAAGAGAAGGGTTTATCCTTCTCTTAAATTTCTATAATAGACCAAACAAATACATTTTCTCCATTTGCATATAAAATTGCATCGTATTCTGAAATAGAACTCATTTCTTCTGAACTTTCATCATTTACTTCTGGATATGCGTCTCTATATTCTCGTTTCATAATATCTTGTGCTTCCTGAATAGAACCACATTTTTTTGTTTGAATTGAATAGCCATCTGTTGAAATTAATATAGCTTTCACTTTATTTTCTCCTCATATCCTTTCTGATGCTGTTATATTAACGGGTATTACCTTGATTTTTTCACATCCTTCTAATGAACTAGTCAGCCCATTACAAGAAAGGTATTCGCCTGATTTAACAATATAAGCTTCGATACCGCCATTGCTGGTAGCATACTCTGTTTTTATACAAAGCTGCTCAGTTCCATCTTCTAAAATCAAGTAAAACAAACCAATTGGACAGTCTTTTAAGTTTGTTATAGAGTGTTTTACTATTTTTTCTTTGTGATCCAGATTATCCAAACGTTCCTTTGTTAATTCGATTGCTCTTGGATTAATATCACATCCTAAATAATTCCTTCCTAACTTTTTAGATGCGACACATGTGGTTCCACTTCCCAAAAAGAAATCAGCAACCAAATCGCCTGGTTTACTACTAATCTTGATTACCCGTTCCACATATTCAATTGGTTTTTGCCCTTCGTAGCCGACCTTCTCATTGAATCTGTCATTTTGGTTTAAGGCGTCTAAGGTCCAAACATCTGTATATCCTCTTGCCAGTTGTTCATTAATTGTATGAGCTGGCTTTGCATAAAAAAGCATGCTTTCATGTGCAGACTCCAGTTTCCTATTACTGTAATTTCTCCAGCTGCCCTGATGCCAGATAATCTCATTTCGATATGAGTCTATACCGAAAACCTCATCCAATTTCACGCGTAAATAGTGTACCAAGCGATAATTACAATGAAGATATACAGCTCCGGTGTCCTTAATTACCCGCCACATTTCATTTAATCTTGGTTCATACCATTCCATAGCTTCTTTTGCATTTCCAAGCTTATCTTCATAATCATCAAATGTTTTTCCAGTGTTATAAAGAATATCGCAAAAGATTAGATCAATTGAATTTGATGGCAGCGATTTTAATAATTCTAAGTTGTCTATCAGAAATAGTTTATTTGTAAAGTCATTCTTACTTAACATTACTTTCTCCTTTTATATATTCTTGTATAATTCATTATGTCTTTTTATTACAATGCTCAAATGATTATCTCTTCAGTATTTAGTATTCTCTTGCATTTGTTTTCCCGCCTCATCTCTTTACATTTTTTCCGGATGGAGAGTTTCTGTAGGAAGTCTTTCCTCTGATTCTCTATTTTCTCGTGCTGCTTTGCAAGCCGAATCCGCTCCTTTTTGTAGTTAGCGCTGCCCTTTGATTTTAGGACTGGTAAATAAAAAAGAAGGATAAATCCTTCTTTAAACTTTTATAATAGGCTTAAAAAATCTCTTTTCCTATTTATACTTTGTTTGTTCTAATCATCGCATAAAAAATCAATCCAGAAATCAATGTTACTTATTATCTTGGTATTTCTCTCAACCATATTGTATGCAATCACTTTAGCGTTTTTAAAGTCACTTGACTCTACCTTATATTTTTTGATTACAGGATATTCTTCTTCTAAAATATTCTGTTCAAAACATTCCATTATGTATTCAGAGCCAGCATCATATAAGATAGCAATATAGTCACTTTGATCATTCAGAAGAACCGATGCATATTTTTTTTCACACAAATCAGGAATATTAAATTCCTCAAGCAGGTGAAACTGCATAACTACCATTAGTCCTGGCAATTGCTGTTTATAGTTAAGTGCAATATCAATCCATAAATACTCATTTTTTTTATTTTCCATATACATACCTTTCTTTATCATTATCTTTTTTTACCAAGAATACTCACACCTCTATAGGTGGCTAGATGAATCGGCTCTCTCCTGCTTCAGAATTCGTTAGGATTTAAGTAGTTAGTTATTGACCATCATGTTCTCCTTTCGTTTGTTGATTTTATTTATTATGCTATTTTTTTAATCAATAAATACAGCTGATCCATTCCACTTAAATCTCTCACGCTTCACATAGAAATATAGATTGATATTACCAGCTCTCCATCGACAGATACGGCAGGCCCCGCCCCCTTTTCGGGATGTTTCAGAATCCGGCTACAAGGAACCCTTCACTCAAGATGTTGGCCACAACAATAATGACATCGTTCTCCCAGATGATCTGGGTGGATAGCTTCTGCATTCTTTTTTAATATAATACCCACAGAGGGATTTGAACCCTCACGCTTTCGCACCTGATCCTAAGTCAGGCATGTCTTCCATTCCACCATGTGGGCTTCATGTTCCTGAAGAGATTCGAACTCTTAATTGCCGGTTCGTAGCCGGATGGTTTATCCATTAGCCTACAGGAACTTAGTGCCTTTAATGAGATTCGAACTCATAACACCTGATTCGAAGTCAGGCAGTTTATCCATTAGCCTATAAAGGCTGATGTTCATGGTGGGATTCGAACCCACAGGGTTTAACCATGCGGTTCTGAGCCGCACGCGTATTCCATTCCGCCACATGAACATTACATGCTCATAAAGGGATTCGAACCCTTACGCCTCTCGGCAGCTGATTTTGAGTCAGCCATGTCTTCCTTTCCATCATACGAGCTAATGACAATGCCCTCCTCCTCATTGTCACCACTAACCTCACATACCAAAAAGTTAGCTCCACAAACGGTCAAAAATATGTAGTATTCCTATAGCGAGGAATTGTCCGCTAAGACTCACCTCTTTACGCAAGCAATCTGCCTATGCTCTATTTAGACTGTCTAATACCGTCATCGTTTCGACTCGTCCTTGCTCCGCCACTATGACCTGCGATGGCGTCTGTGTCCATACCACAGCGACTATAGGAAAGCTTCCAGACAGAATTGAACTGTCATTAACTGCTTACGAAGCAGCTGTTCTACCTTTAAACTATAGAAGCTGATGACATCTACTGGATTTGAACCAGCGACTCAGGCTTGAAGGGCCTGCGACTTAACCACTTGTCGAAGATGCCAAAATAAATACCCATAGCCGGACTCGAACCGGCACGGAATGAATCCAGTGGATTTTAAGTCCACAGCGTCTGCCATTACGCCATATGGGCAAATCATCAAAAATTTTGGTTGACAACCCAAGTAGGACTCGAACCTACAACATTCAGATTCAGAATCTGATGTTCTTCCAGTTGAACTATTGGGCTATAATGTCCATAGTGGGATTCGAACCCACATCCTCTTAGGACCCGGTTCTTAGCCGGGCGTGTATTCCATTCCACCATATGGACATATGACGCTAGCGAGGCTTGAACTCGCAGTCTCCAGATTGAGAGTCTGGCGTGATAACCAATTCCACTATAGCGCCTAAATTTATAACGAAATGCGCCTGCAGGGCATCGAACCCTGGACCTGATGGTTAAGAGCCACCTGCTCTTCCAGCTGAGCTACAGACGCAAAGTACATATTACGTGGAGTTGACCAGAAACATTGTTCCATCGTCTCACCACTTTACGCAGATATGGTTTCAGTTACCATGTTTTTTTACAGTAGTAATTCTTGATCAGCATATCAATTTTCCTATCCTGTCTGCTCCGCATTTCACAATTGTTAGTTCCATGCGTCTGTGCTATTTACCAAAGAGTCGTTTTATGCTGTTTCCGATATCTTTAGTACTTTTTTTGCCACAGCGATAATATGTACAAGCATCGTGTCGGAGTCGAACCGACCAAATACAGTTTTGCAGACTGTTCCCACTCCGCATGGGCTACGATGCATGAATGCACGTACTGGGATTCGAACCCAGGATGGCCATGTGCCTCTCGATTAAAAGTCGAGTGCCCTACCACTAGGCGATACGTGCTAAATGCGCCTAGTGGGACTCGAACCCACGGTCTACCGGTTAAAAGCCGGTTGCTTTAGCCAACTGAGCTACAGGCGCGTATAATTTCATTCTGTTTCCGTACTTTCTGTTTTCGTTTCATTTTTTTATCTCCTTATTTTAATTTAATGACCGCAGTGGGAATTGAACCCGACACCTGAAGCTTGAAAGGCTCCCGTCATAACCACTCGACTATGCGGCCAGGATTATAACTTTAATAGTTATATAACACGGCTAGCTGGATTCGAACCAGCGAAATCTATTGATATTTAGGAGGGTCAAAGCCTCCCGCCTTACCGCTTGGCAATAGCCGTATAACAGACCGACAGGGACTCGAACCCTGAGCAATGGTTTTGGAGACCAACATGTTGCCATTTACACCATCGATCTATCAGTACTCACAGAGGGAATCGAACCCTCACGAATTTCTTCCTGGGATTTTAAGTCCCATGCGTCTTCCTGTTCCGCCATGCGAGCAATTGAACCTCACGTGGCTAAAGCCATGTGATTCCTTTAATCGTCTCAACCATATAGGATTTTATTTTACGAGCTTCATTTTCCAAGGCTATGGGTTTTTATAGGATAACCCTTTCGATAGTTCCTACCGTAATTTTGTAAACCTATTGTTATATTCTCTACATGGCGATTCATTCCATCACTAAAGTGACGGGTGTTCTCGTCTTAATTATAAAAATGGGACTACCGAAGTAATCCCATAATTGTGTATAGCACGAAATCTATACATAAATAGTTTTATGGATTAACAATACTTCGATATCATCATTCAATTTTTGCATTCAAAACTAACCACTCCTGTTTTTTAAGAGTAGTGCATTGTTCTAAACAAACCTGCAATAACTGACAACGATATCTCATTTCATTAATCTCCTTTCTTCTTTTTAACTGTAAGCATGTGTACTATAAATTCAACTTTGGATAATGTAATTTTTTTTTATTATGAAGGAAGTAACGCATCTTCTTAATGGTGGCTATTGGTGTGTAGTCAGCAATGGATTTTCTTATGGAAGAATCACTTCTTCTATAATATATATCGATGCTCATTGACCATTATTTAGATACTCACATATGGACAGCTTTGGTAATTTTTTATTACATATATATTATGATTGATTTTTTGATTTTGTTAACCTTTTTTTGAAAAATAATTTAATTTTTTTTGAAAAGCCATCAGCCTGTTAAAATAAAAAGGCAATGAATGCCTTTTATAAAAAATTCCTAAGAATCTGATCCCTAATTTCATTAAATACCAATCTATCATTTATGAATTCTGTATACTCTTCTATGGCACTCATTGCTCCGATTATAATGTCTCCCATTACGAAAGCAATGTATGCTCCACCGCCATCACCAAGTTCTTTCTTTTCAACTCTTGCAATTATTCCATTCCCAACCAAGATATGTTTTGGGTCATCATTTAACACTTTACACATTATTTTAAGGAAAAGCTCATATGAATTTTGTTCTCTATTAAATCTTACTGCAACAAGAGGACAAAGCTCCTCTAAGATAAAACTTTGGTTATCCCGGTTTCTTTCGATTATATCTTTTATATCATCCCACTCGGCATTCGTTAATGCACGTCTTTTTAATATCTCATTATATTCTATCAGTTTTTCTCTATCCATAATAATATTTCCTCATTTCATTTTATAATTACATCCATTGTTTGCGCTTCTTTTGTTTTTTCCAAGACTCATGTAATCTTGTCTCCTCATAAGCTTCATAGTCCCATGTTAAATATGGTCCTACTGGCAAAGCTTTCTTTCTTATATATTTTCCATATTCAGGGTCTGAAGCTTGTTGATAAATTCGTTTCAATCCTCTGAATTTCTTTGTTCCAGAACACCCGCCCTTTATTTTCCCGGTGTAAGGAACCGGATCCATCCGGTATCTATAGTGATGTGATACCCTTCTTCCTCGGATATAATAATTCGAATTATATATATTCCGAAGCTTCACGGTTCTCATGGCCTCTGGCAAATAATCTCTAGGATTAATTCGTCTTCCATACCCATCAAAATATTCAACATCCCTTAAAGTATATATTGCATTGTATCCATTTATATATTTCCTGACTATATCATTACCTGTAATCTGCCATTCTGGGCAAGTTCTTGTTGCGTCTGTTATATTTCCAAACCATATTGTATAATCGACCAAGATGCTATGTAAAAATTCTCTTTTTCCATGCAGGTTCTTTATCTGGTTCCCAGAAATTCGATAAAAGGTTTCATCTAAATTTATAACTTTATACATATTTACTCCTTTCATCTGTTTATAGTAGTATAATGTCAATAAATCCAAGTTGATAATTATATTGTATCATTCCATTTCATACTATTAGTATCAAAGATAACAGGAGGAAAACATGAAGTTAAGCAGATTAAAACATAGGTTGCATATATATTTTTTGCTTAATCAAATAAAAAACAGATTAAGGAAATATGGCTTCATAAAAAAAATCGAAACAGTTCCCGATATCTTCTATGAAGATTGTGCCTCAGGGAAGATTCCCATTCATGAATTGTGGTCACATGCCAATAGCAATAATGAAAAAATACAATTAGCGATTGCAACCGCTCCAAACTGTCCATCAGAGCTCATCGAACAACTCCTAAAGGCAACACCAGCTTATATCAAGTATAAAATAGTGGAGAATAAGGAATCCGTTACTGCTGAATTTCTGCGCCTTATATATAATAACGCTTTAGCACCAGATGATTATGCTGTGCGGACTCGAATCATGGTAAATCCTTTATGTCCAATGGATATACGCAAAGAAATCATGTCTGACCCTGACTGCCAGCCGTTTGTAGGAGAAATCCCAAATTTGCAGGAATACTATATTCGAAAATTTTTTGACACCAACTACCATACAAAAAAAACAATGTGTGCCAGCCAAAAGCTTCCAATTGATATAATAGAAGATGTGTTAAAAAGCAATGATGAAACGTTAATCGCTTTGCTTCATCATAACAAAAAATTAGAATCATACTTTGTTACAAAATAAAAGAGGCATCCGCCTCTTTTTTGTTATCGGAATAACTCAAGTTAAGTATTCATGTGCATAACCAACATCCGTTGTATAATATATGTTTCTGATTCCCATATCCATGATGGCGTTCATGCAAGCAGGACAAGGTCTAGCATTACCAAAAGGTTGGTCATTCCTAATTCTATAAATAAATAGCTTAACCTTTTTAAAGTCAATATCTTGGTTTTTTATGCTACTTATGCACATGATTTCAGCATGAATCTTTGGCAGCAGATTAGCTGATATCACATTATCGTTCTGCCTGTATCGGTTATAGTGATACTGCATTGGATGTGTCTTCTCTGAATTGAAACCTGAACCTATCATTTTGCCTTTATAAATGGCAATACATCCAACATGGACTCTGTTGAATTCAGAGTTCATGGCCACTCTCTTTGTCATCTCAAAATATTTCTCTATCATCATAATTTTATCTCCAATTTTTCATCTTTGAGATAATATGTATGATAAATTTTCAAAACAAAAAGAGAGGTTTCCCTCTCTTACATATTTGCTGCAAGCAGACCGTATCCTGCCTCTTTCCTTCGATATACAACGCCTACCCTGCCATCCATCACATTCATAAATAAATGGAAGTCATGGTCTAAAGCCTCCAGTTCCTCAACTGCCTCTTCAGGAGTCATCATTTGTAAATCAAACTGTTTTTCCTTCACAATAAGCGGTTTGATTTCTGCTTCTGGCTCTGTTTCTAAAAGCGTAACCGGTGTACGTTTCTTATCTAATTTCTTTTCTTTCTGTTTTCTAAGCTGTCTGTTGAGAACTTCTTCTACCAAATCAATTGCTTCATAAAGATCCTTACTTCTGCGTTCTGCTCGGATTTCCTTATTTTTTCCAGTCGGAATGGCTACCTCAATGATTTGATCATCTTTTACAGTTCGGACAACTACTCTTACCGGCGTGTTTTCCTTTAAATATTTATCACATTTAGAAAGCTTTTCGGTAATAGCCTCCCTCATACCATCCGTAATTGTAACAGTTTTTCCAATAATAGTAAGTTTCATATTGAAATTCTCCTTTTGTTTTAATACAGAAATATAAAAACATCAAATATGCTCCATCTATTTCTGTTGATGCATATATAATGTCATTTTAACTTCCGATATAATTCGTAATTATCGATGCTCACAAACCGTAATACGCACAGAATACAATTTAGTAGTTATATAGTTCTTTTTTTTAACATTATAAACATGTAAAATTTATAGAATAAAAGGAGAACTAATTATGGAATTTACGAATATGACTACAATGCCATACGTAATTGAGAGAACATCTACCGGAGAAAGATCTTATGACATTTTTTCGAGGTTACTGAACGATAGAATCATCATGTTAACTGGAGAAGTTTGTGATGAAATGGCAGCTTCAATTACCGCACAGCTTTTATTTTTAGATTCAGTTGACCCAGGTAAAGATATTTATTTGTATATTAACAGCCCTGGTGGTTCTGTAACTGCTGGGATGGCTATTTATGACACAATGAAATATATTAAGAGTGAAGTTTCCACCATCTGTATGGGAATGGCTGCTAGCATGGGAGCATTCCTGCTTGCTGGTGGTGCAAAAGGCAAGCGTATGATTATGCCGAATGCAGAAGTAATGATTCATCAGCCAAGTGGAGGTGCAAAAGGCCAGGCAACAGAAATCCTGATTGTCGCTGACCAGATTAAAAAAACCAAAGAACGTTTAAACAGAATTTTATCTGAGAATACCGGAAAGCCCTATGCCACGGTATGCGAAGATACAGAAAGAGACAATTATCTGACTGCTAATGAAGCATTGGCATATGGTATTGTAGATACAATCGTATCAACAAAATAAAGAAGGCTTACGCCTTCTTTTTATTTTATATTATCATCCGATATATTCCCGCAATAAGTGTGTCAATACCGAACACAAATCCAGACAATATTAAAATAGACAAGCTTACCATTACCATGGTTTTAATTACTTTAATCTTAGCTGGTATATACATATGGTGAATATGGTTAAACATTATAGACTCCTTTCATCTGGAATAATGACTTTCTGCTATTCTTTTTCTTATAGTAACTCTGAACTCTTACACTTTGTGCAGCCGTTTTAATCTTTTTGTATGTTTCTATGATTACATTAACGCAGATCAGGATAGATGTACCTCCAATACTCAAAACACCTATTCCAAAGATATTACATACCAAAGATGCTCCCAGAACAATACACAGCATCAAACCTGTCCCTAGTACCATCATTTCAAACGCATTTGTATGTAAAAACTCTGATGTCGGTTTTCCTGGCCTGATTCCTGGGATTGTAGCACCTTGAGCTTTCAATCTTTGTGCAATTTCAGTGGCATTAAATGCTATGTCTAAATAAAAATTTGCAAAGAAGTAGGCAAGCAGTATATATACAATGCAACCCAATGTATATTTCAGACTCCCTGTTATAAACCAATTATTGGGTGATAGATATTTTGAAATTGTTAATAGTATTTGATTGGAGCTGAAAGTTGCTGCAATGTTAACCATGCTTATAATACTTCCAGTAAAAATGACCGGCATCACATTACAGATATTCAAGGATATGGGCAAATCTTTTCCTTGTTCATTATTTATGCTCTTTCTCGAAAATCTTATCTGTATTCTTTTTTCAGATAAATTCAAATAGATACATCCAGCCAGGAAGACCATGAATACGGCTATTGCCAAAAATAGTTTTAAAGCAATTGCAACTGGTTTACTATCATATGAAAACCGTTCATAGACAACCATTAAATCACCAGGGAATGTAGATAGGATATTGAATAATAAAATAAAGGATATTCCATTTCCAAGGTCCAGTTTCGTTATTTTCTCACCCATTATGATTAAAATAGTAGCTCCTAACGTCCAAATACAGGTTGCAATCAAAACCATCCACCATGTATATGGATTAAGAAGGCCTCTTGATCCCAAACCGACTGCCATGAAAAAAGACTGGATAAAACCCATTATAATTCCAGTAATATTTGTTATTTTTTGAATCTTCTCTTGTCCTGTTTTTCCATCCTTACTTAAATCCTCTAATTTAGGTATTATTACTGTCATTAATTGGATGATGATTGACGCAGTGATATATGGACTTATACTTAGTGCAAATAGAGACATCTTGGAAAATGAATTACCTGTAATCATATTAAAGAATTGAAAACCGGATCCTGATATGATTGATTCCATATATTCACTATTAATACCAGGTATCGGAATGATACTTCCAATACGAACAAATATTATGAATCCTAAAATCAATAATATTTTATTTCTTGTCTCTCTGTTTTTCATTAATATAAACATATCTTAAATCACCTTTCTCTTTTCTTATTGTTAGTATGATATGATTGACTGAAAATGCTAAGTAAAAAAATAAAAGGCTTTTCAACCTTTTATTCTAAAATAACATTTGATTTAATGTCTTCAAGCATAAGTTCTTCATCAAAAGCAAGATCGTTATCAGGATTAAAAACTTCATCTGAACAATCCATACCATATTTCTGTCCATATAGCTTATAGAAGGTTTCATCTTTCACATAGCACATAAAAACATTTCCCATGATATTTAATTCAGCTGGCCCATTGGTACTTTTTGCTTCATCAAATAATTTCTTGATTTCACGTTCTTCCTCTCCATATCCGCCATATACACACATTTGTGTATCCGCTCCAACAAATACTAAGTTCCCACAATATGGGACATACAGTCGCAATTTGTTATCCTGATTAAAATAGATAATGTTACACATTGGTTTAAATGCATCATCTCCAACAGATGTATATACTTTCATATAAGTGAATCCATTATCCAGTGTCTGAATACTAAACTGACCCGGTTCATCTTCCCAGTTCATTATTGTCATTCCAGCACCAATAACTTCGTTTAAATCCTCATAGTATAATTTCAGCTCCTCTGGTAATTCATCTTCCTCATGCTCGCTGACAAAATTTTGTGTAAATATGTCAATAGCCCATAATTGAGAATCTGCAGTATTGTAATCCTCTTCAAAATAATCTTCATATTCATCACCATACTGATTTTTTATTTTATCATATAGTTCTTTTGCCAGACAAGCAAATTCCTCCCTATTCATTTTTCTCGACTTAAAAGGTCTTTTACCTAAAAACAATTCTTTTTTCGTATTGATTACAACTGACATAATAATTTTCTCCTTTATCCTTGTTTATACTTTAATATAATGTCTATAGCTACAAATGAATAAAAGGCCTAATGGCCTTTTTAATTTGGCTTCCCTAAAAGGAAACCTTGAAAATAGTTGACCTTATCTTTTAAATAAGACAACTCGTCATCTGTTTCTATTCCTTCAGCAATTGTAAGGCATGAATATTTATCTGCAATTTCCAGAATACTCTCCAATTGTTTTTGTTTTTCTTTGTCTTCGTGTATTCCAGAAATAATGCTTCTGTCAATCTTTAAATAACTCGGAGCAATAGATAACAGGTTTTCAAATGTATTTACTCCATAATCATCAATTGCAAATAAAACTTCGTAATTTCTTACATCATCTTTCTTTTGCTTAACCGATGCCTGGTCTAAATCTGGGTATTCAAGAATTTCTATTACCACTTTATTTAATGTATCTTTGTGATGAGAAATTATTTCAGATAAATCAGTTTTGCTTAGATGGACATGAGGAAACGAGTTAATAAAAAGTTTTTCTTTATAGTTACGTTTTTGGTATTCCTGTAAAGCTTTAAAAAATGTCAGTTTTTCTATTTCATAAAAGTCGGAATATGACTTGCATTCATTTATCACTTTTACAATCGTTGTATCGGTAAATCTCATTAACCCTTCGTATGCAAACACATGCATTGTTTTATCAAAAATGGGTTGAAATACCATTTTCACTTGTTCAGCCATATTTCACCTCCATACATTAATATAATTAAAGTATGTCAGTTGACTATGAACCAAAACATGACTTTGGAATTTGTAAAAAAAGATAAACTATAAAGGTTTATCAGGTTATTTTATGAAGGGCTTTGAGTTTCTTCAGTTTCCTCTGTATCCACTTCGAATCCTGGACCATAGTTTTCTTTTGACACTTCTTCTGACACTGGAATTTGTATTCCTGGCCCTACTTCCGGTTCTATATTGGTTTCTGCTTCTGTCATATTATTTGATTCTTCTTTTGTTTCTTCACTAATGGTGACCATCTGTGAAATCGTCTCATCTGTTTCTGGTTCGTTAATTACTTCAATTGGAGGTGTCTCCTGTTGTATTCTACTTACATTCTTTTTACTTCCTAAGCGCTTATCATCAATTTTTTTACTAATGGAAGATACCTTATCTGAAGGAACATAAGAGTCTGTTCCATATAAAAATTCATGTAATTTAGAGACGTTAGTCTCAAGTGTATCAGGGAAAACATAATCCTGTTTATCCACGTTTTTCTCAATTACATCAAATGGGAACCCTCCTGTTTTTATTAATTTATAATTAGAGATATTCATAGCAGCTGCAATCACATCATTTGTATCGATTGATGAGGATGTCATTGGGAAAACAGTCACTATGATATTATTAAGTGTAGCCCAGTCTGAATGTTTTGCTTTCTCTAATACAGCTGCAAGGACCGTTCTTTGGCGTTCTGTCCGCTTATAATCATTCCCTGCCGTATAACGGATTCTTGAGTATGCAACGGCCTGAATACCATCTAAATGCTGTAACCCAGTTTCATGGATTTGGTAGGAGCCAATTCCGGTACTATTCACTGTTTCTGTAATATACCCATTGATATACTTCAGTTCGTCCTTCGTGATTTCAATATCAACTCCTCCTAAAATATTGATTGCCGTTGCAACGGCCTTCCAGTTCACCGCAACATAATCATCAATCTGTAAATCCAGGTTCTCATTTAATACTTCCACCGCTTTTTTAGGTCCTCCAATTGCATATGCCTCATTCACTTTTCTATAACGGTTATCGCCTGTTTTTAAGCATGTATCCCTATAAACAGATATCAAATTAATATCTCCTGTTTTATTATTGATGGATGCAAGAATGATTACATCAGAATTTGCACCAGACAGACCATCTGTATCCCTTGTATCGAGCCCAAATAATGCGACTGTCCAATTATCTTTCAATGTAGACACAACATCATTCGATATATTTGGATTTGTCATTTCCTTTATTTCTTCTTTATCTGTTCTTTGCATTAATCCCAGTGTCTGATCCACCTTTTTATATCCTATAAAAGCAATAAGTGCTAAGACTGTTATCAATGCTAACATTACAGCTGCACTTATTTCTACAATTCTTTTATTCATTACTATCTCCTTATATCTTTTATGTAATAGTTCATTTATAGTATGTTGTGATTTTGTTTATAAAAATAAAAAGGCATGAATGCCTTTTTAAATTATGAATTAGTGTATTATTTATCCGTCAATTTTCCTTTTGTGGCTCCCATCATCTCTAATTTTAAGTTTCCAGATGATTCAATGCCATCTACAATTTTTTGTCCTTGTGTTACAAGGGTGTCAAATTCTGCTAATGTCTGTTTCATTTGCGGTAATGCTTTCTGCTTGTAGCTATTAATAGACTCAAACGCTTCTAATGCATCGGTAATTGCCAGCTTAAGTGTGTCCATATCGATATTAGTTTCAATGGCTTGTTTTTGAATTTCTACACCTTGGGTTTTCAGCATTTTTGACGTTGTAGCAATCATATCATTCGTTGTATCATTAACTAACTTTATTTTGGACATAACAAGATTCTGGTTATATAATGATCCTGCAACAATTACTGCTGTTCGTAATGCAGACACCGTTACAAATTTGGCTCTTTCAACAGACCGAATCAACTCATAATTATTTCTTTTTGTTGTTTCCATTGCAATAATGCCCTGTTGATTCACAGCCAGCTTCTGGCCAAAATCAATCATCCGTTGTCTTAGTGGAAATAGGATTTCTTCTTCGATGAATTTAATCTTTTCATTATCGCCATTCTGCGCACGCATATTGTTTATCTGCATGGTTAAATAGTCATCCAATTCCTGACCCAGTTTTCTTTTTTCAATTAACTGTTTTGATATATTTCTCATTGATGTTGTCTCAATTTCAAGTGTTGTGTTATCATCCTTAAGAATGGTGGAGCCTTCTTCCAATGCATCGATTATGTTCCCGATTACTACATCTGCTGTTTCATATTTTTTAAAATATTTCTTTACAGGATTAAAAAAGATTCCTAAAAATCCGTTTTTTGTGAAATCAATCCCGGACGGATTTAATTCAGCCACTTCTGTTGATAGTTTATCAAGGCCATTCGCTACAGCCTGGTTCTCTCCACCCATCCGATTTAATTCACTAATCCGCTTTCCCAAAATCGCGTTTTTTTCTTCTGACTGTTCCATTAAGTCTGATCCAAATGTCTCAATTGCTTTAATCAACTGCTGACGATTGGAAAAATCATACGCATCAACCTGAAGAATCTGGTCTGCTTTCTCTCTTGCCGCATCAGAAATCACAATTTCTCGCTCGTCTGATAGTTTTAATTCCTTTTCCAAATTTTCTTTTATATCTTCTACCTTTGGTAAATCCAGGCTAAAGTCTTCCATTTCATGTTCTCCTTTTCCTTTACTAACTAAAATACAATATTATCTCCTGATTTCAGTTGTTATTACTAGTATGTAAAAATAATTTATTGCTTATAGAATTTAAGTTGTTCAACTAGCTCTTCTATTTTCCTACTTGACCCTGACATTTCTTCGGTTCTATCATTCAGTTCGATTATCTCAGGAATGATGCCTTCAATTTGAATAATCAGCTTCTCGTTTTCCGTTATACAATCTGTGACTTTATTAATTGTGTCCTCATACATTTCCAATTTTTGATACTGGAGTTCTTTAGGAATAGCTAAATGGAATGCCTGTAGTCTTTTATATTCGCTATCGTCAAAAGTATCCATGATTTTTTTGATATAATCGTAATTATTGATTAGGTTCTCCGAAACTTCTGCTATCATCCCATCAAACCTATTATATGTGAAGCTTTTTTGTTTAAAACGATTTTCTAATGCTTCTTCTAACTGTACAAGGATTGAGTAAAATCGGTTTCTTTGTTCTTCAATGGATTTTATACTATTTTTAAAAACCATCTTATCACTTGTAATTAAATGATTACATAGCTCATTTTTTATTTCGCTTATACTATAGTATTTCATATATATTTCTCTCTTTCTTTTCTTTTATCACATATAGTATGATTGGATTTTTATGTTTGAAATAAGAGTATTATTGTTTTTTTAATATTTTTAATGCATATTAATAATATAAGAATTTTGAAAGGGAGATGAATTATGGAATGTATCAGTTGTCTTTACATTAAAGATGAATTGGAACTTTATATGAATCGGTTTGGGTACGCTGAAATGGAGGACCATCCAGGCTTTGAAAAAGATGTGATTGAAATGATAGCTGAAACTTGTTGGTGTGATAAAATAGGCCAGCGAATCGGATTATATGGAAAATGTACATAAACGCATGAAATGACAGTCATCGCTATGAAATCATGTGAATGTATTATGCGAATCATACCTATAATAAAAAGAGGCCCATGCCTCTTTTATTTGTATAATAATGTTATTGCGGAACTAATCATCAGTAGAAAAACACTAAGAATCATAAAACCTGTTGCACAAGATGCACTCTCAAAGTCATCATGAAGCCTAGCTAATATGAGTCGAATTAATCCAATGAATAAATTAATGGAAAACATTACCTTCATTATAGAGATTATCCTGTCTAATAACAGCCTCGTTTCCCTATTCATTGTATTTTCTCCTAATTTAAAATCTTCATTAGATAGCTGCGTTTCCATCATACTTTCATCATCTTCCGCTCCTAATTCTTCTTTTACTAATTGATCACCTGATGGTTCTATTGCATCCTGTTCGTTCTTATCTGTAACTGAATCAATTTCATCCATCGTTTCTTCATCTATGACTGCTTCAGTATTTGTTGAGTTTTGGAAATTTTCGTGCTGTTCTGGATATAGAAAATGTAACATCAAACACATTACACCCAATGCTACCATAGCTATTACAATGAATATTATAAAAGGAGGCCCTTTTATATCATCTGTATTATCTGTTTTATTTTCTATTTTTTTATTTTTAGATTCATTTAACTCAAGCTGCCGTTTCTCTTCTAACAGTGTTTCTTTATTATTGATTGTTTTTACCACATCATAATTCACACCACAAAAAGGACACGTTGATGTTTTTTTAGTTGTATCTATTTGTAATTCATGTTTGCAGTTAATACAAATCCCTTCATGAAATCTCATTATCTTACTTCCTCTATATATCATGTTTTGGCTCCTTCATTATCTGAATTTCCAATTACAGTTAATATGATAGATTATAATAAGATTGAAAAATATAAGGATTAATTTTTATATTATTGTGTTATCTTATTTGTACAACCAATTATCTCCATTATAATTCTGGATTTGTTTAATAATCCTATTAAGATATGCGTCCTTGTACGCTTTATCATCCGTTGCGTACCATACCTCAGATTGTCCAAAACCAAAATGTTGGCCTTTATTTCTAGGTGCCATCCATAATGGCCTATTCGACACACGTGTAGAATGAGGAAGTAAGACCACATCATTACACCGTGCCAAAATTAACTTTAGATATGCAAAAACCAGTCCATTACAGACTGGTCTTCATTATAGGTGACCGACGGGAGTTGAACCCGCAAAATGGCGGAGCCACAATCCGCTGCTGTACCAATTGAGCCACGGCCACAGTTACGATGATGGGAATCGAACCCATATTGTAGGTTTAGGAAACCTATGTTCTATCCGTTGAACTACACCGTAATATCAGTAGCTGGAATCGAACCAGCGACCTCCAGGGTATGAGTCTGGCGCTCTTGCCTGCTGAGCTATACTGACTTGAATGAATTACTTTAAATCCGGTTATGAGCCGGATGCTCTAACCAAATATATGGTTTAAAGCAAATGAAGGGAATCGAACCCTCAACTCTGCTATGGCAAAGCAGCGTTTTTCCGTTAAACTACATCTGCATGGATTTCTGTCTGGACTTGCACCAGTTCTCGCAAATCGCTCTCTACTTTTCAACCATGAAAAAGTGATGAATATAAACCTATGGTCATGACTCCATATTTTTATTTCACATAGGAACATATTAATTATCTGGATCAATAAACTAACTTAAAATTAATAATCCAGAATAGTGGATACCAGACTTGAACCGGTGACCTTTGGCTTATCAGACCAACGCTCTAACCAACTGAGCTAATCCACTATAACCGGGAAAGCTCCGAAAAGAACCCGGATTGCTATATATTACCATCTTAACGTGTACACACCTACTTCGTAGTCGACAGCTTTATATAGACTTATGTTTATTTGGTGTGTTTTACACGGAGCTTTGTACGCTAATGGTTTCACTTATCTTTTCCCAGCCTTCTGACTGCCAGTACTTGCGCAGAGGTTCGTTTACTACCAGATTATTAGCTACCATAGGCATTAGCGTAGTACCCGCTGCAGGACTTGAACCTGTAACATCTTCCTTGTAAGGGAAGCACTCTCCCATTGAGCTAAGCGGGCATATTATATTAATATAATCCATATCATTGATACTTTGTTAATGATATGTAATTAAATCAGAATGGTGAGATTTGAACTCACAGCCTCTCGGTTCCAAGCCAATCGCTCTTCCAAATTGAGCCACATCCTGTATTTAAAATTTAATGTCTTCTAAAATCTTTTAACTCACTTTGTGTATAAGGCAAACCATATGATTTACACCATTTTCTTATAGCTGTATCGCTTAATTGAAATTCTTCTGCTATTTCTATAAAACTTTTTTGTTTCAGTAACACTTCCAGTTCACTTTTAATCGGTTTTTTTGACTTTCTTTTTAAATTGCATTTAACGCATCGATTGGCCCGAATTGAAATATTCTTTCCGCAATCGATACATATTTTTTTTGTATTAGTCATATTATAATTTCTTTTCCTTATTGGATATGGTCTATTGTATTTTATATAACGCCCTGTATTTATTCCCTGTACCATTTCTTCGCTGATATCCCATTTTTTTGCTATTCTTTTTTGCGTCATATTTGTCATTTCTAAATCATTCACTATTCCAATAAATGTTTCTTTATTCATTTTTAAATGTGATTGACCACCAAAACTCTCATTATAACCATTAAAAAAAGAATCAAAATAATCAATCCAATATATTTCTCTTTCATCTAATTGTTTTTCTTCACATTCTTCAATTATTTCAAATTTAAACTTTTCAATTCCATACAATCGTAAATCTTGATATAATATTGATTTATAAGAATGATCTGTCTTGCTTTTATATCTATTTTTATGTTTATTTATTCTATTGTTTATATTTGTTGATTGTCCAATATAAGACTTTCCATTTTCGATATTTGTAATTTTGTAAATACCTATCATATTCCCTCCTTTTTTTTTTGAATAGCTATTACCAAGTTAAACCATCTAAGCTAAATACCATATGCCTCTCTAACTGACTTAGTTCAACATATAATCTTCTAGTAGTGGAACCAGAGGGATTTGAACCCTCAACCCTTTGCTTGCAAGGCAAATGCTCTCCCATTTCGAGCTATGATCCCATTACGACCCAGGCCGGAATCGAACCGACATTACTGACGGACAAGCCAGCGTACTTATATATTAAGTCGACTTCCATTATACTACTGGGCCAATCGGAGCAGTGAGACTCGAACTCACACGTTCTTCCTTCCAAGGGAAGCTGCCTACCAATTAGCTGCACACTCCGGAAATATCCACAAAGAGAATCGAACTCTTATCATCGGTTTAGAAGACCGATGCTCTGTCCATTGAGCTATGCGGATGTAATGCTGGATGTTGGATTTGAACCAACGACTCCTGGTATATCAGACCAGTGCTCTACCACTGAACTAATCCAGCAAAGTGGACCAGACTGGAATCGAACCAGCGACACGAGGATTTTCAGTCCTCTGCTCTACCAACTGAGCTACCAATCCATAAAACGACCTATATGGGATTCGAACCCATGTCTCATGCGTGACAGGCATGTGATTTAACCAATTAATCTAATAAGCCAAAGTGGGATGAGATGGAGTCGAACCATCACCCTCTGGTTTTTCAGACCAGTGCTGCGGACCGCAAGTAAGCTATCATCCCAAAATATCTCCAGTTGGAATCGAACCAACAACCTTTACGATGTCAACGTAATGTTCTTCCATTGAACTATGGAGATATGGCTGGAAGATTGGGACTTGAACCCACGACCCACCGCTTAACAGGCGGTTGCTCTAACCAACTGAGCTATCAACCAGTAACAATTATTTAAAACAAACGACTTAGATGGGATTCGAACCCACGATCTCTGCCGTGACAGGGCAGCGCTTTAAGCCTCTAAGCTACTAAGCCATAAGCTCCAAGGACAGGACTCGAACCTGCAACATCCCGGTTAACAGCCGGACGCTCTACCATTGAGCTACCAAGGAATACAACTTTCTTATTGAACTATTTTGTGTAAAATAAAAATGGAGCCGCCGAAGCGACTCCAATATGTGTTAATTAATAACTATCTAATCAAGCCACTAATTCACATATAACTGGTCTCTCTTCGGACTAAACGAATCCTTAAATTATCCATGCCAAAAGATCTATCCATAATATCATTATGCATAGCTACTGCCGGTACATTAATATGATTCATAACAGTTATTTTCTTCAACATGGTCGTTTATCCTTTCTGTTTTTTTTTAGCTGTAAGCACATGAGCTAATACCTACCATCATATATGGCCGAGGCCATACTAAATTAATTTCTTAATATAGAAGAAGGAAGCTTTATCTTACCCTTTAATGATTGCTAGGCTACAATCACGAGTCAAGAATGACATGGGAGAGACAATACATGTATGGACAGCTTTGGTAATTTTTTATTACATATATATTATGATTGATTTTTTCATTTTGTTAACCTTTTTTTGAAAAAAATATAAATATTTATTTTTATACAGTCAAAAAAAGCTGAGTCTACTCAGCTTTCATTAATCAAATAAACCATCTTTGTTATTTCAAAGAGAAATCATTAAACAATTGAAATGTTCTTCTGGTAGATACACCACCAAATTTGTATTTTTTTCCTAACTCTGGATTATGAAAAATTATCGAATTGTCATCATCCTCATATGTCGTCTTTACTTCTTCACATTTAATTTGTCCTACATCTGGCCATGAAGGAACGTTTTCTTTCCAAGTTCTCATTACCTATCTCCATTCTCCATTCGCATCTACATAAAAACCATCTGGTGTATTACAGTTAGCATACATTGCGCCTTCCGGTAATGGCCCATTTACTCCTTCCTGGAAGTAATACCATGGTCCACTTGGGCCTGCACAGAACCATCCCGTTTTAGCAGCTCCTCTTGTGCCATCCGATATCGGATTTAGATAATACCAGTATCCGTTGAGCTGCACCCAGCCAGTTAACATGATTCCAAATTCATTACAATAAAACCACTGTCCATTCTGATTCACCCAATTAGAAACAACTGCTTTATTACCATTGTTCGGGTCAAAGTAGTACCAATTTCCATTAATCTGCTGCCAACCGGATACTTTTCCTTCTGAATCTTTGAATACCAGGTTTTCACCACTGCCAGAAAAATTCCCATATGTTGTATTATCATCTGCTGATACAGAATTATTAAAATCTACCCAATTGGATGATTTCAGATATTTGGACTGATCAGAATCTTTTGCAATTGCCCTTACTTTAAAACTTATATCATATTCATCGGTTGCATAGGAAGATAAATCAATTTCTGGTTTTGTTACTTTTACTGTTTTATAGGATTTATAGTCACCATTATCATTTTCTTTTAGAATCTGTACTTCGTACATCTTGCAATATTCCACCTTATCCCATACTGCTAAATATTCATCTTCGAAATACAAGTTGGTTGGGTCCTCAAGCGTTACTTTGGGAACATAATTCACTTTAACGGTTATCTTGCTGCTCTTAACTGTTTTACTTACAGCTTCACCATTTGATACACTAATCTTTTTGATTTTTGAGGTATCAAATTTATATCCTTCCTTTGGTTCGATGGTTAATTCATATGTCACTTTCGAGCCTGGTTTCCATTCACTATAATCCTTAGATACAGTATAATCTACCAGCTCATATGAGCTCGAACTAACTTTCGGTTCTACTTCATAAATTGTACCAGCTTCTGTTTTTGTCTCGTACATAGAAACAGAGACAGAGGTGATTTTCTTTTGGTCAGCAAATGATGTAAGACAGAACAACATTGTTAATAACATCGTTGTCATCATAATTTTAATAGTTTTCATATATTTTCTCTCCTTTTATATTATTAATAATAATATGTCATTTAAGAAGATTCTATAAGTTTGAACTTCTCATCGCTTTCACTTCGCTTAGAAGTGAGAAACTAATTTATAGATAAATAAAAAAAGGCTTCAAGCCTTTTTTATATAAAATCCACCTCTTTTGGATATGGAATTGTTAACATATGATTTTTTGATATTTCTTTTATATATCCGAAATCTATACTTTCTATTTTAGCTTTTACTGTTACATCCTTTCTATCTTTAGGATTGATAATCAATTCTGCACAAATATCCTTATCTTTTAATGTTTTCATAATTCTGCCTGCTTCATGAGGCAATATTGGATATTCATGGAATTCAGATGCTTCGTAAATATTTCTTTCAAATGCCATATTGGCTATTTTAATTTGGTTTTGAATTGCCATTACCAGAAAATCATTCAGAGTTAAATTCACTTTTTCTGGAAGTGATCCTATTTCATTAATAATACTATCTTTTATTTCTATTTGCATATATCTATCTCCTCTTTCTATTATTATAATCGATTTTTTTCAAATGTAAACTAACGATTTTTAAATGCATCAGATATCATATTTTTTTCATCCCTATTTTCGGCCACTTCAGTTTTTGACATTTTGATGTTTTTGCGAAATTGTTGTTTTGCCTTGAATGAGGAAATTCTTCTTTCACTTATATTATATTCCTTTTTTAATGCTTCATTACTTTTAATTATTGTAGATGTCTTATTCATAGATGGATAGGTTGTCGATATTTCGAATCCAGTTTTTGAGAATGGATCATCACTTACTTTAAGTGCAAGTTCTATACAATTAGTCTTTACAAGATTAAAATTCTTATCAATTCCGTAACCAACGCAACAACCAGCATTATAAGTAAATACATTACGAAATGGATTATCATAATCTACAAATTGTTTAGATATCTCCTCACCCAACTCAAAAAGTGCACTATACAGCATATCTTTAAATGTTTCTTTATCCATTGGTTCATCATAGCCTGTCGCAAAAATCCCTTGTTGCTGTCCTGTAGAAAGAGATTTATCAACCATTTCCTCTTCCGTCATATCAAAATGTCGTCTTTCAATGTGCTGCATCGATGTATTAATTCCTTTCTCCGTAAATTCTGAAAAACCATCAAGCAACTTATCAACAATATCACTACCCTCCTGGTCCAATAGATCAAAAAAATAGTTTTGATAATTCTGGTAAGGTTCATGTTTAAAATGTTCTAAATCATAATTTTTACTTTTCATAAAATACCACCTTTTATTTTTATAATGGCATTTTATTAATTAAAAAAAGTTCATTATGTAAATCGTCATTTTGGGAACAATAAAAACTGATAAAATAATCAATGGCACCGTTATACAATTGTGTATTTTGCTTTTACTTTTAAAATTTGTTAAGTGGAATCTCTTTTTTGAAAAAGGATATAGTAACTTGATGCCACCATTTGTGAATAGGTCTTGTATCATATGGCATAGAAAGCCGACAGAAAATCCATACATCATCCAAAAAGCATTACTCTCATAAATGTTTTTGCTTAAGTTAAAGTAACATAGCCAGCTTAAAAGAGGAAACAAGGAGTATGAAGTAATCCACGATGTCCAAACATTTTATTGCAAAATTTTGATATCATTGGCGTGGTTCTTCCGAGCTTTGACATTGGTGAATCTAAATCACTAAATAGTGAGCTTATTGTGCATGTTATTGTATATCCAGCAGCCCATGCAGGATTTGATAAAAGACATAGTCCTCCTGCAATCCCACTGACCGTTCCTAATGTAAGATGTAATTTCCAGTTCATATAAAACTCCTTCCATATTTTTATCATGAAAGAAGTCTGCATTTTGGTATATTCATTTTATGTTGTAAATCTTGTGTTTTTTGAGTATACTTATGGTAGGGAGGTGTTACTATGCCATTATTAGATGATTATAACAAGCAGGAATTTATAGAAGGAATAGTCTTTGATATGTCTCCATCTGCCGATTACAGACATGGAACTGTTAATTTGAATTTATATAGACTGATATCAAACTCATTAAAAGGAAGCCTGTGTCTTGTGTTTGCTGAAAATTTAGACTGGAAATATGATCGTGAAAAAAGCGATTATGTCATACCTGATGTAATGGTTGTGTGCGATCGTAAAAAAATCCAAAAGGGACAATATCTTGGAATTCCTAAATTCATTGCAGAGACTCTTAGTCCAGCCACTGCATTAAAAGATAAGACCATAAAAAAAGAATTATATCAGAAAATGAAGGTGGAGGAATATTGGATAATTGATGTTAATTCACGCAGTATAGAAATCTATCACTTACAAAATGATATATATCAGCTTATTAACTATTTTATATTGATTGATGATCCTCACGATTCTGATTACAATGCCGACCTGGAAATCACTATGCTATCTTTTCCTAATATACAGCTCAAACTTACTGATATTTTTGAAAATATATAAAAAAAGAGAGGATTTCCTCTCTTTTTTATAATACTATTTCATCCAACTCTTTCATCCAAAGGTTAACACTTGCATCACTTGGCATTCTTAAATCTCCTCGTGGAGACAGACTGACAGAACCAATTTTCGGGCCATCCGGCAAGCAGGAACGCTTAAACTGCTGGCTGAAGAATCTTTTATAAAATACCTTCATCCATTTAAGGATTGTTTCTTCTGTGTATGTTCCGCTGAAAGCTTCTCTTGCTAAAATAAATGTCTTCTCTGGACCGAATCCATATCGCATCATGTAATATAAAAAGAAGTCATGTAGTTCATATGGTCCAATCTTCTCTTCCGTTTTTTGAATTATCTTCCCACCTTTATCTGGAGGAAGCAATTCAGGCGATACCGGAGTCTCAAGGATATCGCAAAGTGTCTTTTTTAATGCTTCACTACTTTCAGCATGTGCATAATAATCAACCAGGTAACGGACAAGGGTTTTTGGAACATCTGCATTGACGGCATACATTGACATGTGGTCTCCATTATAAGTACACCATCCCAACGCCAGTTCAGACAAATCTCCTGTTCCAACAACAATTGCATTTTCCTGATTAGCAAGATCCATTAATACCTGTGTCCGCTCTCTTGCCTGGGCATTCTCATATGTCACATCATGATTTTCCATATCGTGTCCGATATCTTTTAGATGCTGTGTTACAGATTCCCTTATTGGGATTTCCATTAGTGTGCAGCCAATCTCTTTTGCCAAGTCGCATGCATTTTCATATGTACGGTTTGTTGTCCCATAACACGGCATCGTGACAGCCAGAATTCCATCTTTAGGAAGTTCAAGTGCTTCATATGTCTTGTTGATAATAAGTAATGCCAGGGTTGAATCGAGACCTCCCGATACTCCAATCACTGTCTTTTTACAACCAATATGTTCCATTCGTTTTTTCAGTCCTAAGGATTGCAGAAGCATAATCTCCTTACATCTTTCGATTCTTGTAAGCTCATCTGAAGGCACGAATGGTGAAGCTGGTATGAATCTTTTTAAACTTACGTTTTGAATTTCTTTTTTGTCATATTCAAAATCAACTATCGTATAGTCCTGATTGTCTGTTTCATATGTGGTTGTTCTTCTTCGCTCCGCATTCAGTTTTTCAATGTCAATATCTCTGATTAACAATTTTCCTGTTTCATACTTACGTTCTCCTAAAATTGTTCCATTTTCTGCAATCAAATTATGGCCACTAAAAACTAAATCTTGAGTAGATTCACCCTCTCCTGCACTTGCATATACGTATGCTGCAATAAGCCTTGCAGACTGGGTCTCGACTAACTGTTTTCGATAAGCTCCTTTCCCTATAATTTCATTTGATGCAGATGGATTAACAATAATATTGGCACCTGCTAATGCATGTTTCGTGCTTATTGGATCCGGCACCCATAAATCCTCACAAATTTCCGTTCCGATTATAACACCCATCACTTTGTTTCTTAATAGAATGTTTGTGCCAAATGGTACTTCATATGGATAAGTTTCATGTGGGTTGACCCAATCTACATATTCTACTTTTGTTTTCCCTTTTGCAAAATGTCTGGCTTCATAAAATTCCTGATAGTTCGGCAGATGAATCTTAGGGACAATTGCGAGCATTTTTCCATTTTTTAAAAGGCCGGCAACATTATAAAGTTTTCCATTATGTTCATATGGGAATCCAAAAACAGCAAGACAATTACACTTTGATGTTTTTGTCATTATATGGTTCACTGATTTATATGCTTCAGCTAGCAATGTCTTCTGAAGAAATAAATCCTGGCATGTATATCCTGTCACACATAGTTCAGGCAGTACTAATATTTTTACCTGATTTTTTTCTGCTTCCAGAATTAAATTTACAATTGCCTCAGAATTAAATTCTGTATCCGCAACTTTTATCTTAGGTGTTGCCACAGCTGCCCTTATGAAATATTTATTATAATCCATCTTCTCTCTCCTTATAATATCCTTCCTTGATTAGAACATCTTCTAGATATTCACCTGACTTTAAAATAACTTTTGGATCATCCTTACTCATCAGTTTATTGATAAAGTATTCGTAATAATCAGAAATAAATCCTATAAAGACTTCGTTATTTCCTCGTTTCCTACATCTTGCAATATATTCTTCCTTTAAGTTTATATCCGGTATTACAACAATGAATGGTATTCTTCTTAGCCGCAATTCTGCCAAAATTTCAATACTCTGTGATATCAATACGATTTTATATTTTTTCTCTGCTTCCAAAATCGCATTAATATAGTTTTCTGGCCAGTCAGGATTAAAGAGGCGCTCTGTTAAACCTTTCCGTTTTTCCCTATCCATACCATTTAATTCATCTGAATAAACCCATTTATAGTCAGAGGATTCCAAATCTATGATATCCTTATATTTATTGCCGAGATAAGTCTTCCCTATCCCGGCAAATCCACTTATAATCATTTTTCAATTGCTCCATGCTCATTTAACATATCCATCTTTAATTTGTATAAAGCGGGTGACATATCAAGATAATGGAGATGTGGGTTTTCAAAACGTTTTTCTTCATCCCAAACTTCATGCTTAAGACGCTTCGCGACATGTTCCTTTATATATTTTGTATTGCTCAGATATTCACACTCATTAGTTTCTCGGCCTTCCTTAATATAAAGTTTTTGTAATGGAACGAAACTACAATGATCAAGGACCACTTTCTTCCAAGGATTTCGGGTGTCAACCACTTCATATGATCCAACTATATCTCTAGGATCTTCATCCCATAAAGTTAACAAGTCGCCAACTCCAATACCATCCTTGTTCATGATTCTCCATACTCGTTTAAGGCCTGGATTGGTAACCTTTTCTATATTCTCAGAAATTTTAATTCTTGGCTTGAATTCACCATTTTCTTCAACTGCACTAAGTTTGTAGACTCCACCGAATACAGGATCAGATTTAGCCGTAATCAATCGCTCGCCAACACCAAATAAGTCAATACATGCTCCCTGATTAATAAGGGAACGGATTGTATATTCATCCAGACTGTTTGATACCACGATTTTACAATCAGACATATCGGCCTCATCCAACATCTTCCTGGACTTTTTAGATAGATAAGCAAGGTCACCACTATCCAATCTGATTCCCTTTAGCCGCTTTCCCATTGGTTCCAGTACTTCTTTCGCTACCCGGATTGCATTAGGGACACCACTTTCCAGAACATTATAGGTATCCACTAACAGTGTTGTTGCATCTGGGTATGTTAAAGCATATGTTTTAAAAGCTGTGTATTCATCAGGATAAAACATAACCCAACTATGTGCCATCGTTCCACTAATCGGGATGTCAAACATCTGTCCTGCAAGTACAGTTGCTGTTCCGGTTGCTCCACCAATATAAGCGGCTCTAGCTCCATAGACTGCGGCATCCATGTTATGTGCTCTTCTGGCTCCAAAATCAGATACACCTCTTCCAGCTGCAGCCTGTACTATACGATTGGTTTTAGTTGCAATTAAGCTCTGATGATTAAACTGTAACAGGATGGCCGTCTCTACAAGCTGTGCCTCAATAAGTGGTGCAATCACTGTAATAATTGGTTCGTTAGGGTACATAATCTCTCCCTCATCAAATGACCAAACGCTTCCTGTAAATGTAAAGTTTCGTAAATAATCAAGGAAATCCTCGTCAAATAAACCTTGTGATTTTAAATAGGCAATATCGTCTTCATCAAAATGCAACTCTTTTATATAATCGATGATTTGCTTAAGTCCGGCATAAATTGCATATCCACCATTATCAGGATTTTTACGGTAAAAAACATCAAATGCAACCTGTACGTTTTTATCCATATGTTTAAAATAGCCATTTGCCATTGTTAACTCGTAAAAATCCATAATCATACTCAAGTTTCTTTCTGAACTCTGTGTTTTCATAGCTTTATTCTCCTTTTTTACTTTCTTCTATTTATTCCTAGATTTTTATTCCTCTGCAACATAATATTCTATTATGTATTCTTCAATATCATTTGCTTTATACATCATTGATGCCTTCTTCCTAGATAACATCTATTTGGCACATTTGCATTGTCTTTAAAGCTGCATCATGTGTTTCCTTCGTCACGCCAGCACAGCAACTTGAGTCAACAGTGATAGGCACTTCTGGCATATAAGCCCTTAATAATAAAGCATTTGTAACAACACAAATATCCGTGCAAAGCCCAATTAATTCGATTTCTAAATCGTCCTGCTCAAGGAATAATTTGTTCTGGATATCCTTTGCCAAATCAATACAGCCGAATGTTGGTTTATCGTATATCCATGATAAATCCTTTTGTGGACGCTTAAAACTTCCAGCGTTCAAGACTTCGGTGATAATTTCCCATCCATGTGTTCCTTCAAGGCAATGCACAACTGGTAATTTTTTACCTTCAAGTGTGTCTAAGTAGTCGTCTTCATGTGTGTCTCTGGTATAAACCACCAGCCCATCATAGTTAGTAATTTTGTCAATCACTTTCTGTAAAATTGCTTTTGCTTCATCTGTTCCTAAACTCCCATAAACAAAATCATACTGCATATCTACTACTACTAAAATTTTTTGTTTCATTTATTTTCTCCTTTTATGTTTTATTTGGTAATAATATGTACTTTTTAATAGTCCTATAATCTTTATTACATTATGACTTATTTTTGATGAATGGTAACCAAAATCTTATATTTTGTTATTTTTTTAACATAGAATAAATTCTTTATAGTTTACAATAAAAAAGAAGGCCTCTCACCTTCTTTGTCTAAATATCACATTGCTATTATCAAAAGAAGAATTGAGACTCTGCAAGTTCTATATATTTTTACTATCTAGAAAGATATTAGAATCAGCAAATATTGTTGGGCCTAAATAGTAAAATGGAGTTTTAAAGATTTCTTGTTCTAGATATTCTTCCGATGGATATGGTTTTTCAATTGAATTGCCATAAACAATCTCTGCTTGTATACCTAAAAGGCTGCACTGTATGTATGCCATATATACACATTTCAAATCGATATCTTGAGCTATTACGTGCAAAATCTTTTGATAATTCAAATTTTTTTTATACAGATAATTAGCTGCAGAAATCATCATTACTCCACTTCCACATGCTGGTTCATAGAAATCAATCCGTTTATCATTTTCTATTTTTTTAATATCAAACGTTAATTCAGCCATTAGGTCTGCTACTGATTGTGATGTGAATTCTTGTCCTAAACCTTTTGAATTTAAGTTTAATATTGTAAAAACATATCCTAAAACATCTTCTCTGCAGATTGACAATGCATCAATAAGTAAATCTCGTAATATCAAGAAATTTTTTAGTTCATCCTGTGTATATTTGTGTGCTATACTTAAATATCGTTCTTCCCTATAGTTCCAGACATTACCTCCAACATTCATCAAATTTGCTATGGATAATGCATACATTTCAATCCAGTCACTAAATAGTTCATAAGTTGAATATTTTCCAGACATTCTTTTGATTATTTTAATTATTTCGTCATTATAATTCATAATTTTCCTTTCTCATATTCTCTTTTTCTTCTTTTGATGTTTAACTAATATGAGAAATTTTTAATACAAATAAAAAGAAGGCATAGGCCTTCTTTTAAGTACATAAAACATATTATTAGTTTAAGTAATCTAATTGCGATAATGCCTTTCTAAAAGTACCACCTAAAGTTGTTTCTGGGATTTTTCCTGTTTCTGTTCGATAAAGAAGATCCATATACTTCATCTTTTCTGCGTATCTTGGGTACCCTAGAATTACAGAATCTTTCTTTTTCGTCAAGTATCTGCCAAACTCAATGTTCGTTGTCAATGCAGGCATATCCTTCATCTGTCTTGGGACCCAGAATACGATTACACCTGCAATATCCAGGCATTCCCACTCCCACTTTGTCTGATTAATATAGGCATCGTCTTCAAATTCCTTGTCGGAATAATATTCAGGAACATATACAGTTCCATCAAACTTTAATTCCTCAAGAATCATACATGCTTTTTTTCTCCATGATTTTGAAAAAGTACCATTTCTCATTGTCGGTCCAGCTAAAAAAATTGAATTTGTGTCCAAATAAAGTTCCTGGTCTGAAAATCTTATGTTCATTTTATAAGTCTTCCTCCTTTTGTTCTATCTATAGTAAGTATGTTTTTATCTTAAGTAAAAAAAGAAGAAAGCTCATCCTTCTTCTTTTTTTAACATAGAAATTATAGATAATCGGACTTATGTCTTAGATGAGCAAATGTTATTGGATTCTTATTGATAAATCATATGTGTTATTGTTTTTACCGTTTCATTTCTGATTGCAATTAACATTTCATCAAACATTTCATATACATTGAGTTTATATTCCACTACGGGATCATGTCCTGCATATGCCTGCAGAGATATGCTTTCTTTCAATTTTTCCATGTTGTCAATATGATTCATCCAGTTTATATCGATTACTTTCAATAAAATTCGTCGTTCCATCATCCTTAATTCTTCAATGTCTTCAAATTTCTGTTCTAATTTTATATAAAAATCATTAATTTCTTCGTACATGAATTTTAATAGTTCTTTTTTCGTATAACCTCTTAGCACCTTTAAATTCATCCTTATTGGTATAAGGCCAAAAATACTCATTAACATTTCCTCAAAGTCAGTTTCTGTATGTTCTGCTTTTTCTTTAAAATAATCATTGATAATTGAGTCAATGCTACTCTTCATCATATCCAATATTGTATCTTTAACATTGTTCTGTTCCAATAACAAATTACGTTCGGCATAGATGATTTCACGCTGTTCATTATTAACCTGATCAAATTTCAATAATTGCTCACGGATTCCATAGTTATTATTTTCAACCCGTTTCTGTGCGTTTTCAATGGTTTTTGTGAGGAGTCTGTGCTGAAGTTCTTCTCCTTCTTCTATTCCGGCTTTTTCAAACATCTGTTTCATATTGTCCGAACCAAAAAGCCTCATTAAGTCATCTTCTAAGGAAATGTAGAATCTCGATTCACCCGGGTCTCCCTGGCGGCCAGAACGCCCACGGAGCTGATTGTCAATACGTCTTGATTCGTGACGTTCGGTACCAATTATTTTAAGACCACCAATTGCTTTTGCAGCTAAATCCAGTTTGATATCGGTTCCTCGACCAGCCATATTTGTTGCAATCGTAACAGACTTAAATTTTCCTGCATTTGATATAATTTCAGCCTCTTCTTCAATATGCTTGGCATTCAGGACATTGTGAGGGATTCCTTTTTTCTTCAACAGCTTAGATAAATATTCGGACGTTTCAATGGTAATCGTACCTACTAAAACCGGCTGACCCTTTTCATAAGATTCTTCAATTGATTTTATAATTGCTTCAAATTTTTCTTTTTTGGTTTTATATACAACATCTTCATAATCCTTACGTATAACAGGCCTATTTGTTGCTATTTCCATGACTGGCATATGGTAGGTATTCTTGAACTCTTTTTCTTCTGTCTTGGCAGTTCCTGTCATACCTGCTTTTTTTTCAAACTTATTGAAGAAGTTCTGAAATGTAATGGTTGCCATTGTACGGGATTCTTTCTTAATATCTACATTCTCTTTCGCCTCAATTGCCTGATGAAGGCCATCTGAATATCTTCTTCCCTGCATGGTCCTTCCAGTAAATTCATCCACAATCAAAATCTCATTATCCTTAACAACATAGTCCTTATCCCTATGCATGATATAGTTAGCTTTTAACGCTATATTCATATGGTGTTGTATATCAATATTTTCTGGATCTGCTAAATTCTCAATATGAAAGAACCTTTCCACTTCATCCACACCATATGCAGTCAAATGAACATTTTTATCTTTTTCCTCTATGATGAAATCTCCATCTTCCTCAATATCTTCTCCCATCAACATATCTACTTTTCGGTATTTTTTAGATGGTTCACCCTTATGTAGTTTTTTAGCCAAAAAATCAGCCGCAACATAAAGACTGGTTGAACGGTCACTTTGTCCAGATATTATAAGAGGAGTTCTGGCTTCATCGATTAAGACGGAGTCTACTTCATCAATGATACAATAATTTAGTCCTCTTAAGACTTGCTGCTCTTTTGTCATCGCCATATTATCACGTAAATAGTCAAAACCCAGTTCATTATTTGTCACATATGTAATATCACATTGATAAGCATCTTTTCTCTCCAATGTGCCCATTTCACTTAATACGGTTCCAACGGTTAAACCTAAAAAGCGATGGACTTGACCCATCATCTCAGCATCTCGCTTTGCTAAATAATCATTGACAGTCACTATGTAAACACTTTTTCCAGTTAGCGCGTTCAGATAGGCTGGACAGGTAGAGACGAGTGTTTTTCCTTCACCAGTTTTCATTTCAGCTATATATCCTTTGTGTAATGCAATACCTCCCATTAACTGAACTGGAAAATGTTCCATACCAAGAGTACGTCTTGCAGCTTCCCTTACAACAGCAAAGGCTTCTGGAAGAATTTTATCAAGACTCTCACCTTTATTTATTCGTGTCTTGAATTCTAATGTTTTATTTCTTAACTCTTCATCAGATAACGCATTCATTTTGATTTTGTAGCTAAGAATTTTATCTACCATTCTTTTCATCGATCTATTTTTAAACATTTTAATTTCCTTTCTTATAACGCTTTATTCTATTTTTAGTATGATTGTTTTTAAAAAAATAGATTTCCGAATATTATCATTCACAAAATAATTACACTATATTTGTGTAATAAATAAAGAGAAGAAGGAGAAAACTAAAATGAAGAGTTTACTATTTGTTTTAAGTTTGTGTTGTATGATTATGATTCCATTCACCTCATTTGCGGCACCTCTTCCAGACGAGCCTAGCTGGGAGTATATTACGCAGAAGTATCCTAATGGTATTACAGTAGATGAGGCAGCGGCAGAAGGAATCACCCAGCCTTTATTTGTTTACTTTGAAGGATATACAGCATCGTGATAAAAAGAAAAACAGTCTTTCGACTGTTTTTTTATTCTATCAAATCAAACTGGACTTCTTCCCACTGTTTCCATGCAACAACATCATTTTCCGGAACTACCATTCCTCCCAGTCCAAGATTACAGTAAAATAGTTTTTCAGATATACTATATCCACCTACAGACCAGTTATATCCTTTACTAGTATTCCCAAAAACAATAAAACAGTATGAACCATCTTCCGGAAGGCCAACTTCATCTTTAAAATGCCAATTTCTGATATTGAATTTAAAATCTTTGGTATTTTCCATTGTTTTATTCTCCTCTTTTTCTATAACTACACGTATTATTTCTTTAAATATATTCTCCCTTTACATGGCCACTAATTATTCCTTCTTCTGATAATCGTTCCATAGTTTCTTCAACTTTGTTATATACTTTTAGAGCAAGTTGGTTTATTTTATAACTTTCTTGTGACAGCAAACGCTGATAATCATAAGACTGGCAATAATCATCCTCCAGAACATCAATCCTAAAATCATCTGGATTTGATTTATTAATTACAATACTAAGGGTTATATCTTCTGTCACTCCCTCTGTATAACACCAGTATCCATTCCGATGGTCCGTGAACCCAAGGTCTCTCATTTTGTTCTCATGCAACAGATTTACCTTGATTTTCGTATTTAAACCATTCTTATTAACTTCATAAGGTTGGAATGTAAGAACTGGTTTGTTTTTTTGTATATACATCGGTTCCGGCCTTGGACTATTCCACCATCCTTCTACTTCAATCTCCATTCTTCTGGTACTACCATCTATCAAGAACCACTTCTCTTTCTTGCTGTATTGAGCTTCCACAACAATTGGATTACCAAAAATAATGGTAGTAACCCAATATATTTTATTTACTTCTGGTTTTCTTTCATCATCTGATTTAATCCACTCCATATTTTTCTCCTTCTTATACGTAATCTTTATGGTATACTCTTTTTTTCATTTACTTAAAATATTATGGTTTTTTGGGACTATGAACAAAAATTGAAAAAGAGAGGTCACCCTCTCTCTATTTTACTTCTTTCTTTTTAATACCTTAACTGCAATAATAGCTCCGATCAAGCAAGCTGCTCCGATCACGAATTTAGCTACTTTCTTTCCATCAAATGTACTCTCATCTAAATCATCTTCATCAAGGACACAGTCATCATCGTAATCACAGCAACTATGACAAGCTCCATTACATGGTTCAGAACATGAACAGTTAACATCTTCACTTTCTTCTTTTCCATCCACAGATGGTTCCTGATTTTTTTCAGTTTCAGAGGTCTCTAAGCCTTCAGTATCAGGATCCATTTCATCGGTTTCAATTCCTGTAGAATCGATAATTTTCACCTCAACTGGAGTTTCTGGCTTACTGTCTTTTTCAGTTTCTCCTGACTTCATGGATTCCTCAATCACATTTTCACTTGTATCCTCCATTGCCTTTTTATATGCCTTATATTCCTCTTCTGTCAATCCCATAATACCACATTTGGGACAAAAGTTTCTTTCAAACTCGCATCCACAATCTGGACAAAATCTTTTCATATTATAATCTCCTTTTTATGTTTATCTTTTATATAATGCATTTTTTACAAGTATAACAATACTGTTTTTACCATTTGCTTTCGTGATTTATTTTCTTTCTTACAGCTTCTTGACATTCCAGCCATATTTTTTTTATTTCATCAATCGAAATATCTTTTGACATGAAACTGTTCCTGAATGGATATTTGTACCAATCTATCCAGAATTCGTCTTTCGTTCCCGGCTTAAAAATAAAATTATGTTTTAACAACAAACAGTCTGATGAATGTGCCTTGTAAAGCTCATTATATCTTGCCTCGTATTCCTTAAATTTGTCAGCAATTGATTCTTTTTGTTTAAGTAACTTTATATTTTCATCTATTGTGCCACATGTACAGATTAAACTTAATTCTTCCAATGATTTACCTTTATTTTCAGGTTTCCACGAACAGGCTGGGCATTCATCCTCACACCATGTATCATATGATTCATATATTTTTCGTTCTTCTTCTGAAAACATACTTGCTTTTAGTTTTTCTTCCAGCAATTCGTTGTTTTGTTCTGCACCACAACTACACTCATCCCAATAATAAGGGAATATTTCAAATAAAACTGTGTCATTATGATCTTTACATATGTAGCCAGAATAAGGGCTTGGTGTTAAGCCATTGTCCCTTGCTTTATTTTGGCATGTTTCATAATCATAGTAGTAGTCTTCCATTATACAGTGGTAATCCATCTGCAATAATGTGTTAATTAAGGTGGTCCACTCGTCATGATTCACAAGTTCTCTATCCGGAAATTCATATGGGCCTCTACTGTTTCCAAATGCCAGATTCCCTAATTCAAATGATTCTATTGTTGTTTTACTCATTATTTTCCTCCACTTATTTATATATATATAATATGTTATTATTTTTTGTTGTAAGCTCCCATATTATAAAAATCTCTCATACTATATGTGTATTAAAAAAATAAAAGGAGAACGTCGCAATGAGTAAATTAGGCAAGGAATTAAAGAAAAATAATGTAGCGCTGGTTCTTGATTCTGACGGTCGGCGGATGAAATGTGATTATTGTCGGTCCAAAGCGCTTGAGTCAAAAGATGGAAAGATTGTATGCCATTCATGTGGACATGAATTAAAAAGAGAGCCTTAAGGCTCTTTTTCATTGGAATCCATTGATAATTAATATAGTCTGTTCATCCTTTTCTCCATTAAAGAATTTATCTAAAACTTGTTGGAATATAGGGTTTACACTTACAATCGAAAATAGTGTCATACTTTATCACCTTCTATATATCATGCTACGTTATTGGAAGAAATGGCGCAAAAACTTTTATTTGTTCCATACAATCTTTTAAACTGATTAGCAGTATCTCACGTATATCCGGATGAAGTATAGATAATACTCCAATCATCGCAAAACACAAGAGAACAATCTTTAATATAGTTTGGATGATGTCAGATAATATTCGCCATATAGTTCCCATTATATTTTCTTTATGGACCTTAATCCCTACGGTTCTACCATCTTCAATGCCAAACTGTTTCCTAAGTTCGGCGTCTTTTTTAGCATTTTCCTTGTCTTTATTTACACGTTCCTGAAGTACGCTTTTAAATTTATTATCTTCCATAGCAGGCCTCCTAATCATCTTTGGTATCAAAATTGATTACCTTCTGGAATAACTTTGCAGAATCAGGTGACCAGATAAATGGATCTGTTATGATTTCTGTGAAGAACGTATGATCCGCCCTTTCTGCCATAAGTGACTTTATTGAAATCCTCTCATTCTCCGGGACAAATGAAAAGATAAAGAATGCATCATCATAACTAGGATCCATCAATAATGTCTGTGTCTTAAATATTTCATTTGGTTTTGAACCACAAACAATAATCTTTATATCCTGCTCTGCAAATGATATCTCTTCAAACGTTTCCGTGTCTGTATTACCATAATCCTTGATTACATAATCAAAATTACCTTTAGATAATGCCTTCGCATAGTTTTTCTTATACATCGTTATGCCAGAATATATAACTTTATCTTTCTCATCTACTGCGTTTGAATATAGATTAACCAGATTATCCAAATAGTCGGTTCTATTCATTTCCAAATAACTGACTTTATAACCTATTTTACTTAAAACACGTACTATCTGAATGGCTTGTGTTGTTGTTCCTATATGTCCTACACATCCTGCTATAGCAATTGTTGTTTCCATATTAACTCCCTTCGAAAATGACAAACATATTTATCTTATATAATATGTAGCTTTCACATATGGCATATGATTGAAATTCACCATACGCTTAAAATAAATATGAATTAGTATTTAGTCGTATCTTTCTTTTTATGAAATGTGTCCATAAGCCATCTATACAAATTTATAATAACAAATTGCATCTTTCCTGTTACCCTATTACTCTAGAGAAGAGCTTGGGAAACGGCGAGGTCAGGGCAGACTTTCCCTATCTTTTGATAGGAAAAGCCTGCCTAAACCATCCGCTTACTCTGTCGAGTCGCTTTTGGGTATCCGTTTGCACACCTTACAGACTGTATTACTTTCACTCGATAATGAATGAATTTACGTGACTATAAGTGATTCCATCTTCCCTCACCATGAACCGTTTCCAGTTCCAATCACTTTCCGCAGGTGTTAGTCATCCTATCCCTGCAAGACTAACTGGTTGTAAACAACCAGCTGGACCTCCGCGCCATACTTTTAAGCATATTTGGGCATGCCAAACGTAGCCAGTGGTCTTTCAGCGCTTCTTAACCACTTACGAGCAATAATCGGCAGAAGGTGTGAGCCGCCTTTCTTGTCCGGCATATTTTTTGCGGTGGCCATGCGGGCCTTTTACGTTTTATCCTGGTACGGCATCCAGACAGATTATGAAACGCAGATGACTTCAACCTCCCATAATCCTTCCAGTTAATCTGTTGGCCAGATCTTTGACTGGAAATAGTATGAAAGAAAGTTGGATAATGTGTAAAAAAATAAAAAGCATCTTTCGATGCTTTTTATTTGCTCATTTTTTTATTTGTCTGAATTCTCCTTTCTTAGTTCCTGCAAAAGAACATTAATACTGACACTTACATCCTCTGCCTGAAAATTCATGATATCATTCTCTAAAGATGTTATGTACGTTAACATTTCGCACAGGATTTCTTTTATTCTTTCATTCCTTTCATCCAGATTAGGCATATTGTTGCTCTCTTTTAATATCTGAACAAAATCATTCAGGTAGATATGGAACGTTCCACTAACAATCTGCGCTGCTTCCGGTTTTGTTTCTACCAGTAAAGTCTTAATCGAAGTGAGTACTTGAGAAATTTCTTTGAGTGTACTTTTTCCTTTTAATTTATTATCATCTTTAAATTCCTCATAAAATCTCAAAAAATCATCAATTGTATTAACAATCCGTTCAAGGCCTCTTGTTGATGTTAATTTTATTTGGCGTTCCAGCTGCGCCTGCTCCTGTTTCATGTCTTCTTGTAGTTGTTGGTATTCTTTCTGTTTCTCCAAAATTTGGTCAACTAATGAACCAACATATTGTCTATCTGTTTTTGGCGAATCATAAAATTCCTTCATTATTTCGTGGCCATTGTCAGTTTCTTTTGTTCTTGTAATAATAATATACTTTTTAAACAAAATATCAGCAACGGAGAAGGTTATGTCAGAGATGCAATAACCGCATATGAGATAGAAAGCATTACCCTTTGTGACAAAAAGTATGACAAGGCAAATAATACAATTAAAGACCACATTCAGCTGTTTTACCTTTTTAATTAATGCATAGGATAGTTTCATCTTGCCTCCCTTACCCTTCAATTAGCAGGGTCTTATTTAAATTGGCATTAATAAGTCCTAATTCTTTCGTCCCTTCTTCTACTTTCTTCATTCCTTCTAAGTTAATTCTTCTGACTTCAGTAATGGTTTCCATCAGATTCTGACTACTATATTTTAGAGCATCCATATCAATAACTCCCTTTTGTACTTCCTCTGCAATCGCGATTGCTCCTGTTTTTACTAATTCTGAACTTACACGCACCAGATTATCTGTTGTATTTTGTACTGCACGTTTCATATCTGTCCCTTTTTTCTGTGATGCCAAGGTTATGATTGCTACCATCTGGGATTCCCAAATAGGGATACTGTTATCGATTGAAGACTGTATCGCATCAATAATTGCCAAATCTCCATCTTTTATGATTCTAATCTGTGGGATATTCAGTACTGCATTAGTCCTTATAAGCTTGAGGTCATAAACTTTTTTGCCTAAACGGTTTTTTATTCCCTCCTCAATTCCTAAAGCCTGTACTGCCATCATATCCGATTCGTCAATAGTCCGTTTCATTACCTTAATTTTGTCTTCGTATTCTTTCAATTTAAGCTCGGCTGCAAAAATATATTTATCTAGTTCATTTATATACTCATAATCTTTCTCTATGTAGGACTGTAATAATTCCACATCCTTAAGCAACTGATATGCTTCCTCTTCCAGCTTCTTTTTTACAGAGTCAATTACATCTGCAACATTGTTATACCTTGATACAAATGCCTGGATATCCTTGAACGCACGGAATTTCCTGAAGATTGATTTTTTCTGTCCAATTACAGCTGTAGAATCAATTGTACTTAGTTCGCTCATCAGATCCGTCAGCAGGTCACTGATTTCCTGATTGTCTTTTACTTTCACCTTCTGCAGCAGATTCCTTGAAAATTCATTCAGATTTTTCTTTGCTCCATTTCCAAAAGTCATGATACCCTGGTCGGACAAAACCAGTTCATCTTTTATCTTCTCGATTTCGCTTCTTGTTTTTTCATCTAATGAGTTTACATCCAATGTTTCTAATTGCTTTTTTGTCATATATTCCATAATAATAGTTCCTTTCATTTAAAAGTGTATTAATTCAATGCAGTCTAAAACCTGTAATACCTCATCCAGGTCACTGTATTTAATTCCTTTATTGCTTTCAATATTCCTTAATCCAGTAGAAGAATAAAATTTCTTTGCCTGTACAATTTGCTTAACAATATCTATTTTCCCATCAATGTCCTTCTTTACATATAAATTATAACTGACTTTAACAGGGTGTATAATATTAATCACTGCAATATCAAAATCATTATAACTACAATCCGCAATGACTGATTCTTTACATAGTACCATACCAAAATCAACTTTTTTGGTATTGCCATACAAACTATTGACCAAAGATGTTACGCTTTCTACCTCTATACATTTTGAGAGGATTAAATCGGCTCTTTTCTCCAATTCAATCTTATTATCATATGGATTATAATCATTTAATACCATCATGATATATGATTTAATCTCTTGATAGTCCTCAGTGTGTTTATTGGGAATTTTCAATGTGACTGGAGAATCAGTTTTTCCCAAAACATCTTCATTTGTCATTCCAATTTCTTCCCATGTTTTGTTTTGTTCAATTGCTTCCAAAATGTATCGGATGTCCTTTGTATACTTATGTATACCATTTTCTGTTAAATGGTTAATGCTGCTATCATCGTTTTCCCAACCATCCTTTGTTAAAAGAACAAATGGCGTATATAAGAAATCCTCCATTTTTTCATATCCTTCTTTTGGATCATCATTTTTTGTAATAATGATATCTGGGTTCTGGTTGCTATAACTTAATACAACTTCTTCGTTGCTTGTTTTTATTTTTTTATTATTAATAGATGTCTTATTTCCATCAGATTCAATTGATATCTTATACTCTACTGGTTCTATAAACAGACCTGCTACAAAAGCTGTAATATTACCACCAAATGACTGAATGAAAATATAGACAGCAAATAATGCAATCCATATTTTTAATTTTGCTTTAATCATAATTTTTCTCCTTTTTATCATCTATAAATTAAATATGTCATAAATCCCAATGGAACAATCCACTGATTTCCTATATTTTCTTACATATTATAAGTATTAAGACTGATAAAGGGAGTATACTATGAATGAAAAAGAAGAAGATAACATTGCAGCTCTGAAAATGGCATATCTCCAGGTAAAGTATCAAAGTTATGAATGTAATTGTCAAACAGTTGCTTCAAGACACGATGATCCCAGAAAAGTATTGGAAGCACTTGATGGCAAAAAATAAAAACCACCTTTGGGTGGTTTTTGTTTTATAATTATAATAATTCCATGTAAGAAAGCAGTTTATCAATATAAGGGATAGAAACATAAACAATTATACATAGGAAAATAAATACAATTGCTAGGTGTAATAATTTAAATTTAATATACGCTTTTGCAAAGTCTTGTTTGATTGGTTGGTTCTTTGACCTTGATAATATAATCAAATATATGAAGCCGACAATTGGGATTCCTATATATGTAAGTGTAGAGAACCAGTTTTGTGAATCAGCTGGTTTATGTTCTATATTGTCTCTCCCTATTTTTTCTTTTCCATTCATTAATATGGACCTCCTTCCTCATTATACATTGGTGTGGAATCATTCGGTTTAAATCCAGGTCCTATCATTTCTGAATCATTCGGTATGCTTCCTGGGCCTGGATTTTCTGTAGATTCAATCATCTGGTTTAACTGATTCTCCAGTTCTGTTTTTTTGGATTCCTCCTCCTGTCTCTCTGCTTCTTCAATCCTTCTCTTTTCCTCTTCTGCTTTCAGATACTCCTGGTAATCCGGCAATTCATCCAGATTAGAGATAGCTGCTTGAAGCTGTAAATTATATTCGTTATACGAAGGATATTCCTTTAGCATTTCCAGTTTATCTGCTGCTGTCTCTTTCAAGCTGTCAATATTCGATGTCTTATATTTCAAAGAGGTAATCATTTTTAAAGACTCAATAAAATCGTTTTCCCTTGTAGCCTGGATTAACTTTTTCCGTGATTCCTCAGCATCCTTTTCTGCCTTTAGAGCCGCCTCTTGCTCTTTTTGTGCTTTCTGTTTTTCATATAATATAATTTCGTCTTCCATGGAATCCTTAATATCCATTAATTCTTGATATTTTTCGTATATACGGTCATATAGTTCTGTACGTTCCTGTGAATCTGTTATATTTGAAATCACATTATTCATAGTTTCGAAATCCTTTTCAATTTTGTATGTATCCTCTACCGTTGAGATTGTTGTATTTTCGTATGCTTTCACCTGGCTGCGTATGGTATCGATGAATCTTTCTTCCTCCTGTTTTTCATAGGTATGTTTTGCAATTTCCTCTAATGTCACTGAGAACAAATCACTGACACCTGTATCATATTCAACCGGTTGGCCTGTTCCTGGATCATATGACCCTTGATAAATTGTGTCTGGTGCTTCCCAGTCCAAAGGTTCCAAGCCAGTATGGATTTCATTCATGATTGACTGCCATATCTTACCTGCATAGGTAGCTCCATAAATACCTGGCATTTCCCTCGGAGTATCATATCCGACCCATACAGCGGTTGTATAATATTTTGTATATCCGGCAAACCATGTATCTTTATTTTCGTTCGTAGTCCCTGTTTTTCCAGCTGCTGGCATATTATTTAGTGCTAACCCATGTCCGGTTCCATGAGTTTCTGTCAATGTCCCTTTTAATACATCTGTCATCATGTAAGCACTGTCCCGTTCAAACACCTGCTTATCTTCCGTCTTCTTAGATATAAGGCTAATTCCTGCTTCATCTTCTATATTTAAGATACACGTATTATTATTATAAAGGCCATCATTTGCTAATGTTTGATATCCCTTTGTTATGTCTACTATCCTAAGACCATTCGTAAAACCACCAATGGATAAAGCAGGAACATCATTATCAACATATGTTATTTTCTGGAATCTCATATCTGACAGATATTGTAATCCATTATTGACGCCAACTGATTGAAGGATTTGCCATGCTACTGTATTCAGAGAACGGTTTACGGCTTCTCTGATTGTTATATTTCCTCTATAAGACCCACCTGAATTCTTTGGTCCATTTTCAAACAAATGGTCATTAATGATAGATGACGGATAAAATAATCCTGTATCAAAAGCTGGAGCATAGTCGATAAGAGGTTTTATAACTGAACCAGGTTGTCTGGCGCTTAGATATGTCCGGTTAAATTGGTCTTCCGTTCCTCTTCCGCCTATAACTGCTACAATGTATCCACTATTGTTGTCTGCTATTACAGCTGAACCTTGAAGTGCATATTTACCGTTTTCCTGTGTTTCAGTAAATTTTGATAAAGCTGAATCTAATTTATCCTGTGCAATTGATTGTATATTGCTATCAAGTGATGTATATATCTTATAGCCACCACTTCTTATATCATCCACCTTTTCATTATAAACATCGCTATACTTCTGGATATAAGAATCATATTCTGTTTTATCTGCAAAGGTATATTTAAATGCGAAATTCTCTTCCTCCATTAATTTGATTGCTGCACAATGCACTGCATAACTGGACTGATAATTTTCGATTGATGAAGCAAAACCTTTCTGTTCGATTACCAATGGTTCACTTAATGCATTTGTTTCCTCTTCCTCTGTTATGAACCCATTCTTTTTTAAATTTCGAATTACACTATCACGTTTTTCTTTAGCTTTCTCTGGATGGTCCACTGGATCATACGCAGATGGACTATTGCTTAGTCCGGCCAGTAATGCAGATTCCGCTATGGTCAGATGTTTTGCATCTTTTCCAAAATAATATTGACTTGCTGCCTGTACTCCATAACATCCGTTACCATAATAATTAGTATTACAATAGAATTCCATGATTTTGGGTTTACTATATTTTGCTTCCAGTCTTGGTGCTAGCATGAATTCAATCATTTTTCTTTTAAAAGATTGTTCCTGCGTCAAATATGTATTTTTAACGACCTGCTGTGTAATTGTCGAACCACCTTGCGTTATGGCTCCCTTGTTTTTTATTAGGGCTAATCCTGCACGGGCTGTTGATATTAAATCAACACCACAGTGTTCTTTAAACCGTTTATCTTCCTGTGATATATAAGCATTTTGCAAGTTCAGACTGATATCCTCAATTCCAACATATTCAAAATGGCCAGCATTGATAATTCCGATTGTATTACCATCCTTATCATAGATAAATGTATCCATTGGTTTATAAAAATCAGATTCCTTCATGCTGGATAATTTATCATAAGCAATTTCCATACACGAATCCAAATCTGGTTTCATCTTTATATATATCGCACCAGCAATAAAGCATCCACATATAAAGGATATCGTAATAAATGCAATCAGTGTTTTGATAAACCAGCAAACAGAGCCTAACATGTTTCCTATGGTTTTTCCAATAAAACAAAGTGTCTTTTTTAAATATCCGCCAAAATCATTTTCTCGTTTTGGTTTTTCATATTTTCTATTTTCCATATAACTCCTGTCCTTTTATGAATTTATTTTTCCATCTTTCTCATTGATTCGTTTATAGTATGCTTTAAAATAACCGTTTCATAACATACAAATAAAAAAGAGCCCTATGACTCTTTTTCCCAAAATAGTTCTCGTTCAAACTCAATATTATTTAAACCCTTATTTCATACTATTTGTGTGTAATTAAGTGATGAGTTTATATAACTCACACGAACTTACACATAACTAATTTGTCCAAATTAGATTGACTTTTTATTTTGATTGTAGTACAGTTTTTATAACTAAAAACAGCTAATCAAAAGTCAATTTATTTGGATTCAAGGAGACAAACATATATGAAATCCAAAAAAATTTTAGCACTTTTATTAGCGTTGATAACCATAATGAGTTCGACTTTAATCACTAGTTTTGCTCAAGACCGTGAATTTTTATATTATGGTCAATACTACTTAGACACAAAAATATATTGTGGATATCCGCTATCCTCAGATGGTAGTGATAAAATAACAGTTGAAGCAAGTAAATCAGATAAAGCCGCTCCATTGTCATCATCAGTAAATAATGATAACCGATATAAAATGGCAGAACCGGATCCACGAATTGCATATATTGTAGCAAAGTATCCAGATGGTTCAACCCAAGCAGGTACAGGATTTTTCATCTCAGACAGAGTAGTCGCCACATGTGCTCATGTTATAATAAATACAGATAATGACGATTATTTCCCTGATAAAGTAACAGTATATTCAGGAATACGTGGTCCTCTTTTAGTTTCAGAACATGAATATACAGGTGAAAGTGTTGTGGTGTCTACCAAATATAACAGCCCAAATGATACTAAATACGATTATGCTCTTGTAACAATATATGAAACAGCGGATGTTGGATACTTCGGTTTTACCCAAGAACATAACGAAGGAGACAATGTTAGGTCAATTGGCTATCCAGAGGAAGATTTATTTAATCAATATGGCTGTGACGGATCAATTGAACATATTTATTCTGATATACTAATGACAGATCTTACTTCGTCACCTGGACAAAGCGGGTCACCATTATTTGATGACGATAATCTTATTCATGGAATTTTGCATGGACATGACCCAGATACACATAACGCAGGATTTTTAAAAATTGATAAAGTTATTTTTACACTATTTCTAAAGTATAGAAACGACCCGAATTTTGGATTAAATATCACAAGATAGATGAGGATACTAAAATGAAAAAACATCTGTATATCGTTAGCATCGGAATAGTACTAATAACCATAGGATCAATCTTATATCTACTATATAACCAGAATAAAGAACCTGAATATGGTAATCATCCTGCTGAGACAATAGGTACATTTGTTCATATAAAAGGAAAAAAATCAAGAGATAAGTATTATGTCTTGGTTGATAGCGAAAATGAAAAACAGATAATGAAAATGTATCTAGATGATGTTAAAATACAAGGCATAAAAAAAGAAGATATTCCCTTGAGTGATATACATACCGGTGACACAGTTAAAGTAAACTTTTTAGGTGATATTGTTTTAAGTTCTCCAGCAATAATAACAAAGATACAAACCGTAACTTTACTTGAACAAAATAGTGACGCCGACATAGATGCTCTGATTAAACTTGTTCCAGATTCATAATATTAAGCTGTATCATAAATCTTATCGGTTTGTGATATGGCTTTTTTGTTATCCAAGTTCAAGCTTTAATGCTTTTTACTTCTTTCTTTAAATTGAACTACTCCCACTTATAGAAGTGAGAGATTCCTATTTCATCGAGTCTGCTTTGTAACAGCTGAATTAGTCACAAAGTCTTACAGGCTCTCTATAGGCAATCCGGGTCGTCC
>OBYY01000029.1_pt1 | contig 43768 bp, 61 predicted proteins | sample 1476821 | NCBI WGS metagenome assembly OBYY01 (sample SAMEA2580218, study PRJEB22360) | human gut metagenome | biome: human gut; feature: human-associated habitat; material: faeces | place: Denmark | collected 2008/2010
ACACGCAGGTTTCTGCGCCGGGGAGCGCGTTAGGTGAGGCGCGAGCCGGCGCGATGCCAGTGCTAATCTCACACTACCAAAGCATAAAAAAACGACCCGGATGGGAATACGCCCGTCCAAGGCCGCCTCTTTTCTCGCTAATCTCGATACTTGAGAAGTGCTTGCACCTTATCTAAGTGCTCCCAAGGAAGATCAACATCTGTACGTCCAAAATGACCATAAGCCGCTGTTTGTTCATAAATCGGCCGCTTAAGATCTAACATTTTAATAATACCAGCTGGTCGCAAATCAAAGTTCTCGCGAATAGCCTGTTCAATTACTTGTTCAGAAATAACGTTGGTGCCAAATGTGTTAACAGATACCGACACCGGTTTAGCAACGCCAATCGCATAAGCCAGTTGCACTTCCACGCGTTTAGCCAAGCCGGCTGCAACAATATTTTTAGCAATATAACGCGCTGCATAACTAGCAGAGCGGTCAACCTTCGTCGCATCCTTACCGGAAAAGGCCCCACCGCCATGCCGGGCAAACCCACCGTAAGTATCAACAATAATCTTACGACCAGTCAATCCGGAATCGGCTTGCGGACCACCTAAGACAAAGCGACCGGTCGGGTTAACATAAATTTTCGTGTCATCATCCATCATGTCAGCTGGAATGATCTTCCGAATGATTTTAGCCTCTACGTCACGCCGAATTTCTTCCAGTGTGACGTCAGGATCATGCTGAACAGAAAGAACTACTGTATCAACCCGAACAGGCTGCTCATTATCATCATACTCTACTGTTACCTGGGCCTTTGCGTCTGGGCGCAGATAACTGATTTCGCCAGCGTGCCGCAATTTATCCGTTTGACGCATCAAGGCATGAGCCAACGAAATCGGTAATGGCATATAGGTGTCGGTTTCGTCAATGGCAAACCCAAACATCATCCCTTGATCACCGGCACCGATTTTATCTAACGGATCGGTATCGGAATCGCGGGCCTCAAGACTTTCATCCACACCTTGGGCAATATCCGGGCTCTGTTCATCAAGTGCAACCAAAACACCGACACTATCCGGATCAAACCCAGACTCTTTTGTATAACCAATTTTCTTAATCGTGCCACGAACAACGGACTGAATGTCAACATAAGCATTGGTCGAAATCTCGCCGACCACCAACACCAATCCCGTCGTCACAGTTGTTTCACACGCAACTCGAGAATTCGGATCTTTTTCGAGCATTGCATCCAGAATGGCATCACTGATTTGATCAGCAATTTTATCCGGATGTCCTTCTGATACAGACTCAGAAGTAAATAAATGGCGTTCTTGCATCGTTTGTTTCCCCCTCATGATTTTCGGTTACAAGGCATGTTCGTTAATCGCTAACGAACCCCATCGGGAATGTATTGCAACTCTAGTAGCATAACATAAAAAATATAAAAATTCCGAAAATCTTTGTCTCTGGCAACGTGGTTTTGTAAAATGAGGCTATATAGAAAGGACATCCATCTTGAAAAAAATCGATCAAAGCGCCTACGCAATCGCATTCTTAGGCCAGGCACTTGCTTACCCATTTTTAATTGCTATGGCGCTGCAAGTCAACTGGACTTTTCAACTTGTCGCATTACTGTTTATGACAATATGTCTTGCTGGAACAACACTCGTCAGTTCAAACAAGCTTATGCTCCTACTGCTCATAGCAGGCGTTAGCGGTATCATCGGCACAATCAATCAATGGCTGCTACTGCCACTCATTATTGTTCAAATCGTCATTGCGTTTCTTTTACAGACGCAAAAAATGCCTGCACTCTGGCTTGACACTGTCGTTTTTGGTCAGGCCCTGCTACTTCAAATTACGCTAATCTATGCCAGCCTGCATTTCTTCAATCGCACCATGCTACTAGACCTAGCGCTTCTCTATTTACCTGCGCTGATCGGGCTTTGGGCCAACCGTTTTCCTAAGTGGACCGATCTGATTCTTCTACTGGTCGTTGCCATCCTTGGCTATGTACAGCAACGAATAAACTTCATTGCCATTGGCGGCATGTTCATCATTGTCACCGTCATTAACAGTCGTCGTCCCTTTAAATTGCCTCGTTACATTTATCAATTCAGTCCATTAATCATGACCCTTTTACTCTACTTAGCACGCATGCATGGTTAGCATAAATACCACCGTCAACACTAAATCTCCTCCCTTAATTCAACAGTTTAGGGAGGATTTTTTTAACTTTCACGATGTCACAATCAAAGTTTAGACGTTGAATTAGCTTAACAATTCAAAAAAACGCCCGCAGTGACAGCGGACGTAAACTGATGGAGGATACAGGGCTCGAACCTGTGACCCTCTGCTTGTAAGGCAGACGCTCTCCCAACTGAGCTAATCCTCCATGACGATTACTTACTACTTGTACAAGACTACCGGAGACAGCCAAGAATGGCAAGTACTTTAAACATTTATTACAAATAAAAATTAGCGTCAATTTTACTTTTGTAGCATAGGCTTTAAGAATAAAGATCTAGTCTCGTCCAGCAGGTCTTAATTTAGTCTCAAAATTTTTAAAACATCCAAAAACAAGAGAAAATAAAAATCCCAAAACACTGTCATATCAGCGTTTTGGGAAGCTATGGAAAGCAACTAGAGACAATAAAACGGAGAGTAAGTGCGAAAACAAACGTATATACAATAGTATTAAACCACATTTTGTGCATATTTTGTGCACAAAAATAAGCCTCCCTGAGCAAGGGAGGCAGAACGACAAGGTATTGCAGGCTGACTAAAATATTTAGTTGCTTACGTATCTTATTTTACAGCATTGTGCCAGTGCTTCAAAGCAACAAAAAAAGCCCTCCACCCGCATTAGCGAGCAGAGGACTTTTTGTTATCGGATATACAGGTTTTCGCCTGGGTAGATCAGGCTGTAGATTGATTTGCCATTGTTAGCTGCCAGTGTGTACATGCTGATGCCATACTTGCCGGCAATGCTCCAGAAGCTGTCACCATATCGGACTGTGTGGTACGTGTGGCTTACCAGCGAAGTATATCCAGACGAACGCGAGCCATAGCTCTCCCCACCATTCACGCCCAAGGCAACATAATGATACCTGTCTGAGTAGCTGAGATAACGTGCCCAAACATATGTGCCACGGATATACACGTGATCATAAATCACACTTTCACCGGGTGCATAGCTACCAACGGATGCATATCCGGTGCCGGCACCAGTGCGGATGTTAACAGTCGTGGAAGGCTTGAAAACACCCGTTTGCGCATAATCGGTATCAGTGGCTGCGGTTGATTGCGCTGGTTTGCTTGGTGCCGGTGTTACAGGCACTGACGGAGTTTCTGGCTGCTTCGAGTATCCATTATCGGTGACACCAAGCAGATCAATGTTACCATCGAGGCCTTGCGACAGCCCAAATGCGTTCGTGTACTGCCAAATAGCTACCCCATCCATACTCGGGAAATAACCGTAGTCTGGTTTGGTAGTTGGCATATAATCACGGTAAGCAGCAATCCAAAGGCTGTTAGGAAATTCTTTCAGAATACGCTGATAATCGACGTGTGCCAATGTATATGGCTTGTAACTGTAATACATGGGCGTGTAGCCTTCTGAACGAATGCGCCGCATGCCAGCTAAAATTGCATCCGTATTAGCTGCCATATTGCCAGAAGCACCATCTTCGTAATCCAAAGCAACGATGCTTCCCTTCGGCGTCTGTGCTTTGATACGAGGCATATAACGGTCAAGTGCTTCTAATCCCAACTGGCTACTTGCACCAACACCATACCAGATGTAGCTATGCACACGTTTTCCTGCCGCCTTGGCACTAGCAATTTGGCTATCATACGTCCACTGATCGATGTAAGTGCCACCGTAAGTGCCGCCAATCTGAGCTATGACGAACTTGTCTTGATCTGTTCCATATCGTCCACTTGCTCCCTGATACTTTGACCAATCAGGTCCCTGATCTCCCTTGGCCGCATTGGCCTGCGATGGCAAGGCAAAAGAAATAGCCGCCAAGAAGGCGACTACCAAGGTGATGAGTTTAGTTTTAAATTTCATGGTGCCCTCCTTATTGCTGTGGAGCAAAAGATGCCGGAGCTGACTCCGCCGGTGCTGCAGAAGACGTCTCTGGAACCACTTCACTAGCAGCAGTTACCTGGTCAGCCTCTTTATCCGCTTGCAGCGCCTTAATCTGGTCCTCTAGCGCCTTGATCTTAGCTGCCTTGGTGGTAATGAGTGCCGGGTAAGCTAACGCCTGCTGACTATCACTAACGCCCTCCGTGGTTGGATCAACCGCTACCCCGACAATGGTCAATAATGCAAACACTGCATTGACCACTGCAGTGAGTTCTTTACCCAAACTAGCAAAGTCCCAGTTGTAACCGAAGACTGCCGCCACCGTTTGAATCACCAACAAAGAAGCTGGCACAATGGCCAGCCAGAATTTGACGCTTAATACTCGTACTTTCCAATTAATCTTCATACTGAACATTCCTTTCAGTTTTTAATCCGAAGTTGCAAAACTTTGTTATATAGCGCTTCGCCCGTTCCGTTACCGCCCAGTGCTTTGTAGCTGCGGAAAAGGTAATTAAGATCGTCCAAGTCGTCTGTGCTGATATACCCCACCTCGATATGATGGTTACACAGCATGTAAACCTCATGATGAAGCAAACCGACAAGGCCTGAATCAATTGCCTTTCCATGCTTTCGATGCATGCGCCATTGGCTTGCAAACCAACCAAACAAAGCTCCACCACCCAACTCCACAAACATATCTATCCAACTCTTGAAATCCACATCTTTATACTTCCTTCCATAAAAATAGCCGCTAGCTTTTGCTGGCGACTTGCTTAACAAGTTCATCTACTTCTGCTTGGCTAATCCAGCCGACACTCACGAACAAGGCTAAGTCATCCTTGTTGTAGATTCCTTGCTGATAGTAACTGATAATCAATGGTTTATATGCGTTCACGATTTTTCCTCCTTGGTCAATGTTGCCACCTGCTTTATCAAAGCTGCGTTTGACATAGTTATACTAGCAACCATCTTCATAGTTTCAGCATTTGCTAAGTCAGCTTCAGATGGCTCAGGTTTAGGTCTGTCAGCGTCTGGATCATAGCCAGCATCAGGAACGACTTGGCCGTCAATAATGCTGGAGTGGTTCTCATACAAGCCAACAGCATCGTCAACCTCAATAACCTCGAATCCTTCATCGGTTGGCCCTACTGGTCTGCTTTCATCAGCGTTTGCCCAATGAAGCAGACGGTTATTGCTATCCGTCCACACTTTGATTTTCATAACTGCCTCCTAGTCAAAATACGTATCACCCGTTGGATAATCATCCTGAGTTAAATAGGTAACCGATCCTGCATAAGCACCTTGACCTCGTGAGATAACGCCATACCAGCCTACAGTCCCACCGCCTGGCGTACTTGAGTACATGGTAGCTGATTCACCAGCATAACTAAAACTAGGACAAGCACAAACGATCTTATTTTTCAGGTACGGTTGGTATCCCGGTCTTATATCTGCCAATCTCAAATATTGATACTGATTAGCAATTGCATACAAATCAAAATTGACCGTCACTAGATTCCCACGGCGGGTATAGTAAATGTATCCCGAAGAGAAGTCGATGTTATGATATGGTGTTGTGTTACTGTAGAAGTAAGTAACGTTATCTGTTGATTTGTATGTGCTGAACACATACTTCTTGTCGGCCGCATTTTCATCACTAACTAATGTTGAAAGATTGAGCTTGCCACCTTGCAAATTAGCATACTGAACATCACCGGCATTGTCGGGTGTGCGTTCCCGACTGATAAATCCCGATGGTCCTAAGTCGCTAATTAGCATGTGTCCATCTGCTCTGCCTTGATCATTTTCAACGTTGCCTGTGATATTCAAGTGACCATACTGCATACTGGTGTTGCCACTGCTAAACTTTCCTAAATTGGCATCGCTAAGAGCAGTGTGATGGAATGGCGCATTGATATCAGGAGAATCAATGATCGCACTGTCAATCTCAATTGCAACAAGTTTCTCAATATTTAGAATCGCTTGCTGAATGCTCTGGTCAATCCAAGTTGATCCATCGTAATACTGCAATGCTGTGGCATCGTTAAGTGTTGTCCCATGCCACCACAAATCGCCTTTCTTGGGACTAGCGGGCGTGCCCAACTGAATGTATGTGTATGGCACATCCTTGCTTCCGGGAACGCCTTGCAGTCCTTGAGGCCCCTGTGGACCTTGAGGGCCTTGAGGACCAGTATCGCCCTTTGGCCCCTGCACTAGTTGCCAAGAATAAAGTGCCGGATTCGTGCTATCGGCTTGTGTGAAGTCTGTATAACTACCAATGTACTTGCGAGAGCCGGGAGTATCGAGCGAAAAGTTCGTTTTGCCGTCACTACTGTCAGCATAGGCAATATGGAAGTACGATGTCTTGCCATCAGCACCCGGTTTCCCCGGCACCCCATCTTTACCATCCGCACCGTCCGCACCTTTAATGAGCGACCAGTTATAGTCACTTGGATTCATGCTGTCACCAGATGAAAAGTCGCTGTAGAAACCAATGTACTTACGGTTAGGATCAGTGGTTGAGAAGTCGGTCTTCCCATCTTGGCTGTTTGCGTAAGCAAAGTGAGCGTAAGTGGTACGACCATCAGCACCCGGTTTCCCTGGCAATCCTTCATCGCCCTTTGGCCCCACGTCACCGTCTTTACCTTTGAAAAGTGCCCAATTGTAATCAGCCGGATTGGTGCTGTCTGCCTTTGTGAAGTCGCTGTACGTGCCAATGTACTTTTTGCCATCGCCACCAGATACCGTGAACCCACTTTTACCGCTTACATCATTCGCCCAAGCAGTGTGGAAATAGCTTGTACGGCCATCTGCACCCTTTGCGCCCGGAACACCATCAGCGCCATCCTTTCCCTGAATCAGTGCCCACTTGCCGGCGTAATCTGCCGGATTGTCACTTGGGACTGATGACTTATTTGACCAAACGATTGCCATATACTTCTTACCAGTTGGGAAGGCACTCATATTGGTACCCTTGTCATCATCGGCATAGCGAAGCCATGGGTAGTATTGAACGGTTTTAGGGATATTTTCAATCTTAACCGCCATATCTTTGAGCGCAGAATACAAATTAGGCTGCTCATTTGCGTAATCTCCTAAAGTGAGCCTCGTATAATGACCAGCACGGCTGCGTTCAACTGACAACACCTTTGCAGAAAGAAATAGATTCTGGTTCTCGTCAACAATGTGTACTGTTTGGTTCAATGGCACATAGGGCACCTTTGCCAAATCAACTTCATAGTTGACATTTGGATGGTTATACTTCTTCAAGTCTGCCAAAGCCGCTTGCAATAATGTGGCTTGAGTAGTCGAATCAAATGTTTTAACCCGATTCCAGTCAGAATGTGTTGGGTTAGGGTTGCTGTTGCTTAGCAAACGTGAATATTTTTGTACGGCAATGGTGTCGTGCAAGAATCCGTACTGGTCAAGTACAAACTGCCCGTTGGGATCTTTCCACTGATACCCAATCAAATTAATTGGATCGTTTGAACCGTCAGGTGTAGCACCATAGGCCTTCACCGAGGTTTCCATGTCGTAGATATCAACTGTCTTTACGATATTGTTGATGTCTTTGTTCATCTCAAAAGAAATTAAACTGTCGGAAGTTTCCTCATGTCTGATATTGATAACACGTTTTACCGCAGTCGTACCTACAAAAACAAAGCCAAAGCTAAGCACTGCGCCAAAATCTTCTGCGACTGATTTAATACGGTTGAGTGAAGTGTCCTCGTCTGTCCATGTAAGTGTTCTGACGTTGTCTGGAAATTCATTAATACCAATCTCCCAACCAGAATCATTCGTAAACATTAGGATGTAATCAGCGATGGTATACGCTTTGTCAGCGGTATAGGCACCGACCACTTCATTCATCAGATCGTTACCTGCATCCGTGCAATCGACTGTATGAATATGCGCTAATGTATCGTGAGTAACACTGGCAATGACCATTTGATGTCCATTGCCTTCTTCATCCTGGTATAAGACGAAGTTGTTTTCAGCCGCCATTTCATCAATGGCCTGCTCTTGCTCAGTTTTAAATGGAATCGTCAGGGTCAAGGCAATGGCAGGCCTATCATCAGTTGCTTTTACTTCACTATCAGCGCTAACCAGCCATTCGCCTTTTCCAGTTGTACGTGCAACACCCATGATGTTGAATTTTCGGTCTGAGAAATAGTATTCCATTTACAGCCACGCCTCCTTCAAACCAACTTCACACTCAAATGGTTGTGCCCAGCTTGATGGCATGAGCTGAATGATGGTATCTCCGGGTGGCAAAAGAAACTTGTCCCACTGGTTGCCTAATGTATGCAAGGTGCGATCTTCATTGCCATTGAAATAAGTTTTGGTATTAGCTACATCGATTGTAATTACATCGCCATTGCTGAAGCGATTCTTAATATCTGTATACCAGCTTACGTTCTGCCATTTAACGGTAGACGCAATTAGATACATAGTCGACTCACCCCATGTCTTGTCTCGCATAAACCACGCTGAAAATTGCTTAGTCTCGACACTAGCAGCGTCCGCAAAAGTGAATTGACGGGTGATAGTCGTCTCTCGTCCTCGATTGCCAACCCATGGTGACACTCTAAAAACAACCGAATTACCAAATTTCTGCAATTCCAGCTGAATGAACTTGTCGTTAGTGAAGATATTGCGATCCAACTGTTCATTGACGACTAGTTGATTTTTGTAGTAACACATCCACCATATTTGGTCAGACAGTGCGCTATTGTCTTTCAGTATCATCTGAAAGATTGGCTTGCCGTCACTTTCTAAGGTTGTTTCGAGTGAGCCAACCTTTGAGACACCAGTTTGAAAACGTGTCATGACGTCCCAAGTCAGATTGCTCTTAAAGTTACCATTATGTGTCTGAGCAAGGTTGTGCTTGATTGAAGGACCGTTCCAATACTTGTGGTCGCCAGTAATGCTGGGCCAATTAGGCTCAACCTTCCAGCCATCATAGCTGTCCTCTGTCCAAATTGCATTGCCAATCTGTTCATTTGGCGTAGCTGGACTGTCTCCCCAGTAAAGATTATTCGAAGCCGCTTGATTATCCATGTGCGAGCCTTTAACGGCTGCCAAATTCAAGGCCACTTCACTTTCTTTGCTAGTATAGCCATCAATTTCTTCAGGGTTGCCAAATTGAAGAACGCCACCCTGACTATTGGCAAATCCTAGAAAGCCGTTATCAGCATGCATAGTTGCCGTAATGATTGGCTCAACAGGATAAGTGCCGCCATTGTGAACCGTGATGGTGTCGGCATAGTATTCAGGATCAGCTGGGTTAGGTGACCATGTGGAGTAAGTGGTACCTTCCTCTAACTTGGCTTTGAGATATTGATAGGTGCCAACATCCGTTTTTTGGAATGTCCAAGCAAGTGTCACCTCAATCTGAGCTGCTCCAGTCGTCCCCGGGTCAGGCCATGTGCAGACAATCGTGCTGCGCTGATTTGCTCCCATTTGTGTAGTCACGGGAAACCCATCCAAATGTATCCGATTGCCATTAATATCATTCGCCCAAAGTTGGAAACTGACAGCAAAATCAGCCCGCCCAAGCAAGACCGTAGCTGCATACTTTTTCCCAACGGTAGGATTGTTGAACGATCCAAGCTTTTGAATATTCCATCCCGACCCTGTGACTGATACTGGGTCGGCGCTTGTGCCTGCCATGAGATTCAGTGGGATATCCTTGTAAGGCATGTTGTCAAACGTCTTCGTGGCTACCGAGTGCGCAATGCCACCATCGGGACAGACGAAGCTGATTGAGATTGTCCCTGATCGGAAACCTTCGGTGAAGGTGGGCTGACTGTCTACGATTGCTAGATAATATTTATCCGGTTCATCCCCAAAGATTAGCTGCTGTGGTTCGTCCGCATCAATAGCAGCGGCCAAGGAACGCCTTAGTGGTACCAAATCATCATTCATAACGATTCCAGTTACCACAATCGGCTTGACGTCCCGCGACATGTATTGCAACATCTGGCCATCGCTAATCCCGACCTTTTGCATTGTGTTGACGTGATTAGTTCCTATGTCACGTTTGACCATCTGCACATACATATACTTACTAATATCTACGCCAGCGTATGTGATGCTTATGCCTGCTTGCTTCAATTAAACGGTTCCTCCTCTCCAATAAGCATTAAACCTGTCTTTTCTGTCGTTGTACTGTTTAATCTTTGACGCAACTTTTGGATAAAACTGGTCGTCACCAATCTGCAGAACAAACGCAAGCTTCTTGAATGTATCTATCATTTCATCTAATTTTTTAACAACATCATCCGTGCCACTATTATCTGTTGCTACCTGATTGCTGTTTCCCAAGTTGTGATTAATATTGGTAACAGCCTGTCCCAATAGTTGCCAAGCACGGCTTGTTTTAGTTAACGGTAGAATTGTTTCTGGACCATCTTCGCCAACAAGCGCATGGATTGGCTGTGTGATCAAGCCACCATTGGCGTAACCTTCAGGGCCACTGACACGAGCAAAAGCAGAACTTCCAGAGCCGTAGATGGCCTTCATGTAGTGAATACCGGCAAGCAGATCGTCATAGCCGTTATAGACATCGTTGTGGCCGGGGAACTTAAACGCATTGAACGTTGGCCCAATGGTTTGCACAAGCCCCATTGAAGGTATACCGGCTTTAGCGTTGCTATCCCACAGGTTAATTGCCCTAGGATTACCATTGGATTCACGCTGGATAACTCGCATCCATGCAGCAACTTGGTATGCTGAGGCATCAAATCCATTGGCCTTTAAAGCTCGAATAACATATGGCTTCCAACGTTGCACGCCTGACCCACCGGGATTGGCCATGGAATCTTCTATTTTTTTAAGCTTTTTTTTGATCCAATTGCCAATTCCGTTATATGCATGTTTGAAAATGCCAACTCCTAAGTCTCCAAATGCTTTTACTGGAGATGAGCTAACAATGCCCTTGATGCTGTTGCTTATAAGTTCGGTAACATGCTTAACCGGGTGAGCGATCCAATCTACAATCGCTTCGAACTTATCACCGATCCATTTGCCAACATCTTCAGCCTTATCGACTACCCACGAACTAGCGTCTTTAACGCCGTCCCACACACTGCCAATGATGCCGCCTTGTGCAAAGCTGGGAATGCCATACATATCTGCAATGGCTTTACTTTCTTTGCCATTGTAAATACGGTCGCCAGTCTCAAGTGGAAGAATAGCGTTGCGCTTTTCAGCATATATCCACTGATTTGTGCGCTTCTTGTGGATCAATTCTTTGTAATGCTCGCTGCCGTCATCGTTAACCATAGCCAATTGCGTACCATCTTTACCAACTTCGCCGCCTTTGGCAAAGTGTACGTATGATGGCAGACCAACTTTTTTAACACCGAAGAATCCTAGAACACCATTGACGGCACTAAGACCGGTTCGAATAACGCTGACAACGAAATTAATGCCGCTTTCTGCCGCCTTTTTGATACCATCCCAGATTCCGCTGAAGAAGCTACCAACGCCACCCCATACATCTGTCCAAACATTTTTAATGTTCCTGATGACACTGCCAATTGTGTCAGACATGCCATGAATGATTGGCGTGAAGAATTTAACCATGCCTTTCCAAATGTTTCCAAAGAAATCAGAGATGGCACCCCATGTTGTATTCCAGACATTTTGAATGAACTTTAAAGTTACGCTGATGCCCTTCGAAAGGGTGTTTGATACATTGTTATATATCTTAACAATGCCATTCCAAATATCTTCGAAGAAATTAGAGATTGCTTTCCAAATACTATTCCAGACTTTTTGAACTGCATTTAAGAAATTCGTGACATTCTTGACTATCCAATTGGTAGAGGAAGATACAATCTTGACAATTGAATTCCACGTATCAGAAAAGAACTTAGAAATAGCTCCCCAAGTTTTATCCCATGCGTTTTGAATTCCTTTTGTTGTGCTGCTAATCGTTTTGCTGATTGTGTTTAGTGGAGGCTTAACAAACTTTACTAAGCCATTCCATACATCCTTAAAGGGCTTCTCTACTTTTTTCCATGCAAGTATGAAAAGACCAACAATAAATGCCACAGGATATACAATTACCTTTTTAAGATCATCTAGTCCTGCTTTTGCAATTTTCACAATATTCTTCCAGATAGAAGACGTTGTTTTGCTAATTGGATTCCAAACTTTAGCCCACGCTGTTGAAAGTGACTTTCCCCAACCGTTAACGGTCTTTAGAAAACCATCCCAGCCTTTACCGACACCCTTCCAAAAATCATTCCATTCTTTCTGTGCCCGCTTATTAGCTGCTTCTTGCTGTTTCTGCTGTTTCTTTTGAGCTGCAGCAGTGGACTTGTTAATGCCATCCCACCATTTGACTACATTGTTAGTCATTTGACGAGCATCCCAGCCAAGGCCACCTAGCCAACTATCAGCTGGCTTTTTTTTAGCATTCCAGCCATCTGTAAACTTTTTAGCGGCATCGCCGGCCCATTTACCGGCCACTTTGCCAATTGTGGCACCAATTGCGGCGCCTAATGGGCCACCAAAAAAAGCACCGATGCCACCGCCAATCAGCGTCCCGGCAGATTCACCAACGGAAGAAAACTTTTGGCCGACAGTGCCATGCTTACCAAATGCTTTTGTTAAATCCTTTAAGTCACTAATCGCGTCATAAGCAATCACCACGGGAACTGCAATTTTAGCTAGCTTGCTACCAATGTTCAGTTTACTGAAGTTGGACAGGATTGATTGAGCTAGTTTAGTATCACCCAGCGCTTTCAGACCGCTGTACACATGACCCAATCCTGCTGCAAATTCCAGTGCTTTTTTTGTCATCCACAAACCTGCAATTACTTTGACGGTAGTTTGAATACCAGATTTGTTTTTGACAATATCATCTAGCACATCATGGATAGCTTTTAGCGGGTCTTTCATCGTCTTTGCATTGGAACCACCGACATTTAGCCAACCAGCAATGTCTTTGATTGCGGTTTTAAACAAGGACCAGACTTCTTCACCAGCAATTTTGGCAATGCCCCACATATCTCCGGCAATACCAGTAACATCTTTTTTGTGTGCGGAAACATAGTCCAGAACGTTCTTGGCCCAGTTAGCAATGTTTGCCAGTCCTTTACCTAGTGTAGTAGCGGCACTTTGAACAACAGATGATGTCAAAATACCAGCAAGTGATTGCATGCCACTATTCTTAACATTAAGCAATGGTGCTGCCATCTTAGCCTTGATTGATGTCCAACTACCGGATAGCTGTGCAAGCGCACCTTCACTAGTTTTTCCGAATTGGTCAAATGTGTTCTTGCTTGTTGTCCCAACTTTATAAACTAAGTTCATGAATTCGTCAGAATTGATTTTTCCGTCAGCAACCATTTTGGCAAATGAATCCTGACTGACTCCGGCAGCTTTGGCTAATTGTGCGCCTAACGTAGGGGCCTGCTTTTCAAGTTTGGCAAGGTTGGTTGTTGTTAAATTGCCTGAAGCAACGACACGTGTCATCGCTTTAGACAAGGAATCCATGCCTTCTCCGCCTTTGTGCGAAGCAGTGGCAATGCTAGCAATACCAGCACTAATGACGAGAGTTTTACTTGTGACACCATGTGTCATGGTATCAACGGTGGTTTGCATTTTGTTAACTTCGCCACCGGTTGCACCAGTCTCACTGCGCAAATATGACATTTGACCGGAAAGAATCTGGATATCATTGGCTGACTTACCCATGTTCTCCCACGTCATATTTAGCTTTTCTCCGGCCTCGTTAAGTTCAAGCCCAGACTTTACCGTGTCAGTAATGCTTGAGCTTAGACGTTGCCAGCCGCTCGTAATGGCATTGGTGATTAAGCCACCCTCAACAATTTTGTGAAGCAAACCCGGTGTCTTTTCTGCTTGCTTGTTTGTTCCCGATATAGCTTCCTTAACTCTGTTGAAAACAGACGGATTAGCCTTGTCCATTTCAGCTTGCAAACCGGTCATAGAAGACTTGGCTTTTGCTAAACTGGTAGCCGTTTCATCAACACGCGTCTTCTGTGTTCGCCATGCGTCTGAATCCTTGCCACTAGCACTGGCAATCTTGTCCAACTCAGCAGACTGTTTAGACAACTGTTCATTCAGATTGGCAATGGAGGACTTATAGCCTTCCATTTTGGCTTTGTTGGCTTCTTGCTGATTGCCTTCAGCCTCTAAGCGAGTAACATAGGCTTGATTTGCCCGTGCAGCTGCTGTGTATTCTTGCTGTAAGCCAGCTAATCCAGACTTTTGATAGTCCATGGCCTGTTTGGCACGGTCTTGCTGAGCTTGCATACTGGCCAGTTGCTTGTTAGCGCCATCGATTTGCTGCTGATACTTTAAAAACTGTTGAGCAACATCGGCAGTATTACCCTTCAACTCAGCTTGTTTGGCTTTGAGAGCGTCAATCTTAGACTGCTGTGCTTCAATAGACTTACCCAAGCCGTCATACTTGGCTTGAGCAGCGCCAACTGCATCACCAGCGGATTTCATCTCCGCCTCTTGAGCTTTCCAAGCATTTTGGCTAGAACGAACAACCGCTGTTAATGATTTGACGGATTCGCTTGCCGACAATAGATCAAGGGCAATCTTGGTGCTCATTGTTGCATTAATTTGTTGTGCCACTTCAATCACCCTTTCTCTTGGTATTGCTTCCACATAATTGCCGGATCAACTGGCCGGTCTTTCTTATCCTTGGCGGACATCATTTCCAGCATTTCAAAATAATCAGCATCATCAAAATCCTGCATTGACCAGTGGAAATACATGACTGCCTGCTTTTTCATCCATCTAAAGTCCTGTAGCTGATTTTCAAGCTCATAAACTTTTACGGCTGGATTAATCTTTGCTTTTTCTGGCATCCTGCTTCTTTGCAGCTAAGTCAATATCCTCATCACTCATGCCCATCATGCGCTCAAAAGTGTAATTAACTGCCTGAATAGTGTCGGCAAATTCTAAATCCCCAAGTTTTTCGATTTCTTGCTTGTTCAGGCCTAAAACCGTGGTCAAGAAGTCGATTGAGTCATGCAGCATATCGCGTTGCATTTTAATAATTTCTACCGGTTCCATATCAGCAACATCGTCTGCCTTGGCCATCAGCAACTGTAAGTCATACATCTTTTCCATGTTCCGATTACTGGTCTTGACTTCATGTACACGGTTGCTAAGTTGACTAACTTTGATTTTCATTTGTAATACCATCCTCTGTATTTGATAAGGTCACTGTGGTGAATCGGACACCACCAAGTTCACCAGAAAGCGACTTTTGAGCATAAAAAATAGCGCACGTTCGTGAGCCATTCATCAGTTGTTGCTATTAAGTTGCATCAGATTGCGTCTGTCAGCATCGACTTATTTGCCTGCTGTTGGGGTTGGCAATACATATCCGCCGAACACTTCTTTGTACATGTTGGCTTTGTCAAACTTGCTGTCAAGATCGCTATAAATCTTGTATGGCTGATTGTTGAATGCCGCAGTGGAGAGCGCAGTGTAAGTCAGAGTATCATCCACACGTTGTTCAGCTGCCGCATCAGTTTGAATGTTCGCTGCGGTTTCGGTCATGATGCCATCGCCAAAGCCATAGTAAACAAAGTGCAGCCGATCAATGGTCTGAGTTGTAATCAGCAATGCCACATGAGCCTTCAAGTTCTCATCTGTATAACCGCCCTTGCTATCACTGACAAACCCTTTGATTTGTTGCTTGATTGCGTAGTCCAAGTTGTTAATGTCCAAGGCTACTGACGGTTCTGAAGTTCCGACCGTAACGTCTTGAACGTTGTTGTTGCCATAAATCTTAGTAATGGTGCCTGCTAATCCTGTAATGTTGGCAGTTTTAGCACCTAAGTCTTTGTGATCGACAGTATAGATACCGTCTGTTCCTAATCCTGCCCCAGTGCCAGAAATTAACTTTTGTTGTGCATCAACCAAGGCCAGTTGAATTTGATATAAACCTACTGTTGCCATTTGAAGTCCTCCTAAATATTCTTTGTTCTACTGAAATAAAATGTGTTAAAAAGCTGCTGCGTGTCTGGGTCTAACGTACGTTGTCTGACAGCTGCTACCTGCCAATGCTGATGAGTAAAAGCCTTCATCATGGCTATCTCAATGGTTTCGGGATCAGAATCAAGCAATTGCGAGTACCAAATCTGTAATTCTACTTCCTGATTCAGCGCCCAGAAATCATTGTCACCATAGGCGGTCGGATCATTAGCAGCATCAGTAATCAACACAACAGTTTTTTTAAGACTGTCAACTAACTCTTGCGGCAGGTTGTTGCCCTCAACAGCATCAATACCGGCAATGCTGGCTTGGCTAAGCATTGTTACCGCATCATCTACGGCGCTCATTTATCCCCACCACCATTCGCTTTGGCAATCATTGCCTGATATTTCTCGGCTTCAGCGGCAAATACAGCGTCTTTGGCATCGTCACGGGCATTATCAACAAAATGGTCAGCGTGAATATACTTGGTGCCATCATTTAAGAAGCGGGCAATGTAGTCTTTATTGCCAAACCCAACCGTTGAGCTTCCATTATGGTCACCGTCAATATCTCCCACAGCACTACTGATGTCCTCGCTCAAATGTCCATACTTACCGCCATCCCCCTTAGTATTTGGGTGTTTTTCTTTGGTGGTCTCTGTTAGCTTCTTAGCGTAAACATCAGCACCAGCCTTGGTGATCTTTTCTTGGTCGCTAATAGACAATTCGGCAGCCTTCGATACTTGCTTAAGCCATTCTTCAAGTGCCTCATCCATGTCCATGGTCATGCCCCCTTAGTTGTTTTGACTAGGGTCAGATAGTCATAACGAATAGCATCGTTACTGTCGTCCGGGGACACATCAGCAATGTCATACACAATGCCACCGAGACGTGCCTGCTGCTGTGCAGCGTTCCTATCATCATGTCGGGTGATGATCGTGATTGAATTATCCAAACGTGTTCCCACAAGCGTGTACTGCTGGGTGAGTGTTCGTTTCTGCTGTTTGTAATGCAGGCTATAAGCCGGAACAAAGCTAGTGATATTAATGCCGGCACCAGTCTTGTGTGATTGTGGAGATCCGAGATCAACTTTTCGGCTGAAATCACTCGGCTTGAAATTAGCTGCCATCAGTATCACCGCTATCCGAATTCACTGGCTGATTGGCTTGCAAATGGAGCAACATCATCAAAACACCTTGCGACAGCCCGTTTTCAAGAGCACGATCATAATATTGCTGTGTAACCATTGTCTTAATGGCAAGCTTTGCAATCGGATCGGATTGATCGAGAACTCCCACGGAACTTGTAACTACCCCCGTAGCACCAGCAACTAAGTTTGTAATGGTTGTCTTTTCGGCATCATCAAGATTAAGTTCTGCCATTAGGTCAGTAACAATATCAGATTGAAAGCTGTCATTATCAGCCATTACTTCATCTCCTTTATTGGCCGCCTGCCAGTTGATCAGCAAACTGTTTCTTTCATAGGCGACCACTTAGATTATTTGCCTGCGCTTGCTGCTGGAAAGTTTGCTTGCTGGTCAGCAATTGCGGAGAACGATCCAGCCACAAAGGCATCAGCATCAGTTGCTTGCACATCGAAGCGGTCAATGACACGCAACTTTGTCTGGTCACGTTCAAACGCTCCAGCACCGATATTGGTAACAACCAAGCTCATCTGTTGACGGTCAAACAGTGTGGCAGCCTGAGAAAGATCGCCATAATATAACGGATGAACTGGTGCAACAGAGGTGCCTGCGCTTGGCAGCCAACGGTCAGAGATGACAACCACTTGATGACCACGAATGCTGTAAGGCATGTCAGGAACAACGTTGGACTGAATGAGATACTGGCCCATGGCGTCCTTAACCTTTGCCAGCTGTGCAAACCCGCTAACGTTGGTCATCAAAACAGATGTGGACTGGATAGCCGGATCAACAGCCGTGTAAATCATATCCAAGATGTCGTCAAACTTGGCAATTGTTGGCTTCTTAGGAGCGTTGTTCATTGCTGAAATGATGACGCCATTGCGCGTTACAACATCCTTACGGGAAACAAATTGTTCAATCCACGCTTGAATGTTTTGATCGCTGTCATTAAGCAAAGTATTCGGCATGGTAGAAATACCGGCATACCGATGAATAGTGTATTTGATTTGTTTCAACTGTGGATCATCGTTGTCACCAATAACCGTATTCTCATCATCAAGATTTGCCAGTGGTGTGATTGTTTCAAAAGGCTCATACACGCGTGACCCAGTAGGGGTAGAAACATTTTCAACATTCACATATTGTTCAAGAGACGCGTATTGTCGTTTTAGTTGATTGATGTTGGTCTGAATATCAGGCGGGATCGTCAACCCCGCATTGGACTTATCACCGTCAGTATTGCCGGAAGTTACCAAATCCGTAATCCGTTTCTTGCCCGTAGCCAAATCCACAAAATTGTGGACAAAGTCTTGAGCCTTAGACGTTTTCTGAATGATGTTTACCTTTTTTTCGGTAATGTCAGTTGGCTTTTCTGCCTCCGCTTCAGCTTTAGCGTCATCCAGCGCTGACTTTGCGAAATCTCGAGCAGTTTTAGCAGCCTTCAAATCATCAGTTACTTTCTTAACGTCATCTTCTGTATAAGAAGACGGATCAGATGCCAAGGCAACCGCCATCTTTTGCGACTTGTCTTGCAAATCAGTTACCTTTTGTCCCGCTGAAATCCATGCGGTGTTTAAATCGTTTACACTAGCCATTATTTGGCCTCCTTATTTTTAATACCCAACAACAAAGCCAGCTTAGGATCAATGGTTTTCTTTCCATCGTCCTTAGGCTGGCTTGTGGCTGGTTTATTTTGCTGACTGTTTGCTTTTGCCATCAATGATTTAACTCGGTGAATCATGTCAGTTGTTAGTGGCAAAACACTATTTGTAACTGCTGGTGCTGTATCAAACATGATATCATCAGCGAAGCCTTTCTCAACTGCCTCTTTGGCATTGATCCATGTCTCGTTAACCATCATGTTGTACACATCGCTAGGACTCATACCGGTTTTTGCTACATATACGTCAACCAATGACTGGTCAATGCTGTCTAACGATTGGCCTGCTGAATTTAATGCATCAACATTGCCGTTTGCTGACGTTGATGCTCTGTGAATCATCAGTTGAGCCGTTGGCGCCATCTCGACTTTATCTCCTGCCAAGGCAACCACTGATGCTGCAGACGCTGCAAGGCCAACAATATTGGTAATGATGCTACCTGAATAGTTCTTAATGGCCGTTGCCATCTCGCTACCAGCAAATACATCACCGCCCGGGCTATTAATCTCTAAAACAACGTCCTGTCCGCTTGCCTTTGACAATCCGTCTGATAAATCAGATGGGGTAACTGTCTGGTAACCAAAGAACTGATAAATGTCGGCATCATCTTCACTTGAGATAACGCCCTTAATTGGTACCGTTACTGCCATTCGTATCACCTCCTTTAAGGTCCGACTCCGCAGGCGTATATTTAGGCGCATCGTCTGGCAAGAAACCGACACGACGAAGCAAGAAGTCGGATTGGTTGCCAGAAAGCGCACCGTTTTTTACGGCACCCCCAACGGCTGCTAAATAGCTGCTCCGATCCTGATCAATGGCCGGCTGAATATCGATTTCAATAGCAGCCGAGAATTTCTCATTTAACTCACTGGCAATAGCCTGTGCATATCGGTTGAGACTATTCGCATACATACCCTCAATCATCGATAAGGATGACTGCTGGTCACCTTGACCATTCAAGTAGCTGTCAGGAATGTTGTAGACTTTCGCAATCTGCTTGCTTGTCCAATCTGTCGATGAGAGCAGCTTAGAGACGTCCGAGTTTAGTTCCAACGGAGCATATGTTGTCAGCTCATCAAGTACGACTGGACCCTTATTCGAGGTTGCTTGAGTCATGAATCCTGCCGACAATGCCTGCTTTTCTTTGAGACTTAATGCCGACCCATTCTTTGCAGTCAACGTTCCGTTCGAAGTAATGGCCTTTGACAGTGCCGATATTGTCAACCCATTGGCACTGTTTTTGATGTTCAGCTCGTTTTGCAGAGCTAATAGCGGTGACCGGCCAACCTCTCCACCATTTCCAATGCCGAGCAGTCTAAGATGAATCATGTCTGACTGTGGCACATTGTTCATAACAGAGATGCTTGGTTCATCAAAAGAAACGTTGTAAGTGAGTCCAGTGCCATCGCTTAAAAGAAATACAGATACTTGAGACGGGCGCAAATATTCAAGACGAACGGGCTGACCGGTAAGCTGGTTGCGCCAAATATACGCATAGGCATTCCCATCAAGTAGCAGTTGTGCCGCCATTGACTGCCAAAATGCTTGCCGGTTAGTGGTTGCTGACGGATGATCAAGAATCGTTTGTGTTCGTGGCTGTCCTGCTTGCATATAACAGGTTGCCAAGTCAGCAGACAATTGATAGATCGTTGCATAAAGGTCTGAGTTGAGTAAGGCCTTACGTGCCGGAACATAGCTTGTAGGGTCAATTGCCAACCCAGCCAAATTATCATCAAAAACTGACTCAAGTACGCTCTGATATTCTGGAGCAGCACGATTAGTTGCTTTGTTGTTTAAGAATCCAAAAAGCACCATCAGTCACTTCCCTTCTTGGCTTTGCTAATCACAAGTGCTGTTGCTACCAACAACATTCCCAAAATCACTTGCCCGACTAACAGACTGACTGAGAATGCAGCATAGACTAGGACACCAAATCCACATAAAAAAAGAACCGTCTCAATATTTGCAAATAGAAACAGTCCTACCACTTTCAAAGCTTTACTAAATTGTTCAACCAACGGCATCACCTCCAAACCCAAACTGGCCGTCTTCGATCATTTTTTTGAACTTCTTGGGCGTCATCAGTTCAACTTCTTTGGTGCGGTCATTCGCTATTCCATAATCCTCGAAGTGATACATGCCTTGATAAAGAGCGTCAATTAAGGCATCAACCACATCGATTTTCAACGTTGCTTTGGCCTTATCGACTTGAATTCCGACCTTGTCTTCATAAATTTGAGCATTAAGCAATGCTTTTTCCATGATTTTGTCGTCTAATCTAGTGATCGATTTCTCAATAAACATCGTTTGTAAAAACTTAGTCGGGTCCTTCAGCTCTCCAGTTCGTTGCTTGACCGGCAAAAGATTCCAGCCAGAATTAAGCTCTAACTGTTTAACCATGCGGGTAGCACCCTTTGCATCGTATCCAAAGCACATGACGTTCAACCGGTGCTTCTCAACAAAATCAATCAGCCACGTATACACCTGATCATCATTGATGATTCCTTGCGGATGGCTAGTGATTGTGCAAAAGCCTTCTTTTGCCAACTCTCGGTAGGCAATACCGTCTTGCTTTTCCTTGGCTTCAATTGATCCAGCTTTTTGCCAAGGAATAAACGAATGTTGAGCAATGTACCAGTGTTTTCCATCGCTATCCTCATAAGGAAAAACAAAAGCAAGCGCAGTGTTATCGCTGAACATCGAATAGTCAAATCCGATATAAACATCACGACCATCAATTTCAAAGCTAGGAATGATTGCGTGTTCAACGTCTGCTAGTTTCAAGTAACTATCTGATGATTCTTGAAGCCACATATTCAGATTCTTGTTCTGAAAATCTCCAATATTGTTTGAGAGCATGTCACTGTCACGTTTGTCCACCAAGCCTTGCATTAACACTTCTCTTTGATCAGGCAAATCCAATAGTGGATTACTCTTAACCCAAGTTTCGGGCTTGAACGTCTCATTAAGACTGTCTTGCGCCCAAATAAGTCCTAAGTACGTATCAGCATCTCGTTTGTAATCCTGTTCCATGGCCTGCTGTATCATTTTCTGATCTTCATGAAACGGTACTCCGGGCTTAGGATAAGCTGTTGAAATCTGGATGAACTGGCGATTCTTCACTTTGACTTGTCCAGATATGATTTTTGATATCTTATCGCGGCTTTCGACTTCTCCGATTTCATCAAAAATGGCTGTCGTAAAATGATAGCTATCATATTGGCCCGATTCATGGCTTATTGGGCGTAACACGTTATTGTTGTTACGCATAAGGATCTGGTCTGACTGAATACTATGGTTATCCAAGCCAACCTCAGCCGCAAGCGACCTAAAAGGCTCATTAGCAATGATCTTTTTCATCATTCCTTTGATGTACCCATATATTTTCCCGGTTTGCTTGTAATTAATCGATGCTACTAAGAAATCTTGGTTAGACAATCCCAGCGATTCAACTAAATATGAGTAACACGCAATGATCGACATCATGTACGTCTTGCCTTGATCACGTGCAACACTAACAATGGCACGACTGAACCGTTTACCACCATCTTGATTACGCCAGCCGATAAGTTGAGACAATATAAAAGCCTGCCAAGGCATAAGCTTGGTAGGCTCTCCGGTATCGACATCCGGGCAAATAGCGGCGAAGTTTAAAATGTTGCTAACCTTGTTTAAGTCGTAATTGAACGGGAAGCTATGGTCACCTTCTAGCGAACGCTTTAGGTCTTGTATGTGCCTGAAGGCCGCAAGTTTAATTAGATATCCGGCTTGCTGTTCACCGCTAAGAACGCTTAATGCATAAGCTGTCCCCGGGTCCCTAAAGGTACTAATAACTTCTTCAAAATTTCCACGCTGATAAGCCCCAATAACGTCATGGGATTGTGTTAAGTCAACTCGGTTCACCTAACATCGCTTCCTAAGAACTTCTTCATCTCGGCGACTACATCAGGCTTCTTGTCAGGCGGCTTAATTGTTGCAAGATCTGCACGGCTCTTAGGTGACAGCCCTAGTTGAATGCCAATCGCAGTCATTTGCTTAGAAGCGTCATTATATATGGCTGTGGCGGGATTGCGCTTATATCCCATGAAGTCTTTTCCAACAACGTCTCCCGCACTATTTTGAACACTCCTGTATATGGCTTGCTGAACACCATCCTTTTTGATCGACTCGTATGCTTCTCGGTAAATCTCATAGGCACTGCAGTAGTTTTCAACCAAATTAGCATCGATGCGTTCAATCGCTGATTGTTGCTCTAAAACAGGTAGAACACGGCGCCACATTGCTTTAGCGATTCGACCTAAATAAGTTGGCGGTGTGGTCGGAAAATTGCCGTTGTGTTGGTCTTTATAAGCTTTTTTGACGATCTCACCCACCTCCTAACTTCGGGCTGACCCCCCCTAGGTAAAATTTTTGAAAATTTGATTTTGCCACAAGACAACAGCTGGTGTGCGCTCCCCGACTAGAGCCAGTAAGGGGGGGCGTCCAAAAAATTTCGCGTTTGTCATTCTCACTGCTGACGGTCAATCAGTTCAACTATCCGTTTTACGTCATGCAAACGTGGCGATCCCTTGAGCACGTTGGTTTGACCGGTGCCATAGTACGTTTTCTCCCAAGCTGTCTTGGCTTGGTGGCAGGCCTTGCAGCACGTGACAAGGTTAGACGCATCACTCATGCCGTTAGCATCAGCTTCGATTGGCACCACATGATCAACGATGTTCCCTTGTGTCAGTCTTCCACGTGCTTTGCAGTATTGGCATAGATAGTAATCTCGATCAAGCACCAGTTGACGAAGGTGCTTCCATTGTTGTGTTTTGTAAAACTTGTACTGTTCACGCTTGCTGACTGAACGATTGCGTGTGATGTGGTTGTACTTCCAATAGTCGCGCTTCTTTTCGTCTGCTGCAGCTTCAAATGACTTGTGCTGCGCGCAGTAGCGTGCCGGCCACTCCACAACGTTGTGGCAGCCAAGTGCACGGCAGCGATGTACTCTAGGCATGTGTGTCACTCCTCATGCAATCCGATGACGATTGCCAATCCGATAAGCAGTGTCATCACAGCAATCATTACTATCAGCGGCATGAATACTAGCAGCCAACTCCATGCAATCAAACCGAATAGCTTGGCCAGCACGAATATTAGTGTGAGCAGTAATAGGAAATTGCACATGCTAAATTGCCTCCGTGTATTGTTTAATCTTGTCAACTTGCAAGTCGCACCACGTTTCGTGGGTACCGTTCGCTTTATATACCGTTACTACTGGGAACGATTGATAGCCACATTTACGGAAACGTTCAATATCGCACTCGTCAGCTGTCACTGTTTGAACTCTCATCGCTTTCGATAGCTTAGCCACCGTACGCCGGCACTTCTGACAGCCGGGTTTAACATAGACAATTGCCTGCATTTTTCTTCGTTCTTCCCTCGTTAGTTCTTCAATAATTGCTTGCTCTGTGCGGCTAACGTATCCATAACTTACTCGTTTCATACCCGACATAGCTTACACCGCCAACTCGAATGTATAGCCGTGGTGATGTTTTTGCCTGCCACAAAGGCAAGCATGTACTCCAGTGTCCTTCAGTCCGAGAAGTCTCGAGGCTTTCTTAATACTGTCGAAGTAGTACCGGTGTCCTGAGCTAGTGATTACATAAACCGGACTTCCGTTCGCCTTTGCCATGCGTTCAATTAAAGTACCATACGTCATATTGTAAAGTCTTGTGCACCATTCCAGATTAGATACATTGTTGTTTGTCTTGTCTTCGTCTTTGTGGTTGACTTCGGGCAAGTTGTCGGGGTTCGGCAGAAATGCTTCACTCACAAGACGGTGAACGAGTTTTTGCTCAACTTTTCCATCTCGATGTAGGCCAACCTGAATATACCCAGCACCTGCTAAATTGAAAGCGAGCACTTTCCCTTTTAAGTGGTTTCCTCGCATATCCACACGGTCAAGACTCCTTACTCGGCCAAGATTGCTAACCTGATATAGTCCTTTGTAATCTTCAATATCTTTCCAAACTTCAGTTGAGTTCATAAGTGCACCGTAGCCTTTCATCGTCATAAACGAACGCATACAGCAGATGTTTGCCCGTGGTGAAGCCATTCTTAATCTCATAGGGATCATTTGGCTTTGCTGTTCCAAGCTGGCGCCACATAATGCCACGATCATCTTTAAACCGCTCGCTATGATAGTGACCTGAGTGAAGTTCGTATGTTTTTGCCATATTGAATATCTTTTTGTACTCAAATGGAAAAAGTCCTGTCAGCTTGTCCTTGGCTACATCTCCGTGGGCGAGCATAATGCCAACATGCCCTAGCAAGTATGCACAGCGCCAGTCGGTTGCCGGATTGCTGTCATTGAGATCAACGCGCACTTGTGGATAGCGATCTATCAGCGCATAAAGAAAAGCGTATTCGAGATCACCTGAATGGTTACCGAACACGCTCTTGATTGAGACGCGATTGCTATATTCAATTGCCAGCGGAACAATTTGATCAAACAGCTTCACTGCATCATGGAATGCCTGACGCATGTTTGCGTGATCTAGCTGTGTCCCTCTAACCGTTTGTGTTGCATGAATCTGGTCACTATGGAACAGATCTCCCAATTGCTCGATCACAATCTCGTTGTAGCCGTCCATGATTATCTCTCTAAGTTGACTCACCATGTCTTTTAGATCGGCGAATGTTGTCCAGCCAAAATGCAGGTCAGGCAATGGGATGACTAAGTTACGATCGCCCGATTTCTTCATGCCGTAATTGACCGGAATGATTTTGTCGTTGAACGCTTCAGCCATTTCACTTATTGATAAGCCTTGTTTCGGCTTTACGCGAATATGAATGCTGTACTGCGGAACTGTGCCGTCTTCAGTACTATGCTGCTCATACACTTTGTAGTCGCCTAATACCATCTCGAACTTATCAGGATCGTATCCACACAACTCCATCAAAGTTCGTGGATCTTTATTTGGCTCATGCTTGAGTCTCATTAAGGCCGTGACTGTTTGACTACCATCAGCATTAAGAGCCACTTTTCTGTCAGCTGGTTGGCTCTTTCTATCTGTTTTTGCTGAATCGTATTCATTCTTTGCTGGTTTTTGGAACTCGATGCCAAGCCGTCTTGCTTTTCCCTGAAGCGCATCATAGCTAATTCCGAGTTTGTCGGCCGTTTCTCGTCTGGTAAAGCCTTCAGAGGCGAGCTTCCTAATGTCACTGATTTGTTCATCTGTCCACTGCATCTACTCGCCTCCGAAAATATAATGTCCGTGAGCAGTTTGATGACGCTGCTCACATTCTCATGAAGAACTTCCCGAGTTCTTAAGCCCTCGGATTAGGCCCCGAAAGCTTTTTTGTTGCTTAAAAAATTTCGATGAGTTAGAATTAAATTGTTCCCAACAGATACTCATTTTCACTCCTTTGTAATACCCTTTCTTTAGGCTCTCGGCCCCCAACCGAGGGCTATTTTAGTATCTTCTATAAGGAATGTGCTAATATATATATGTGAGCAGTGGCCTTTCTCCTCCAAGTCAACCGCTGCTGCTCACACAAGTATTCCGTTTTTTCATTCTTTTGGCCCTTGGACTGGTCTCTGAGGGCTTTTTTAATCCGATTTATTGCTACATGTGTTATACTCTTTTTCGGTACCGTTGTTTCACCTCAGTAAACACCGGTAGCTAGGCCCTCAGTTAATCGCTCAGAGGGCCTTTTTGTTGCACAAAAATAGCACCTCACCGTTTGGCGGAGTGCTTGTGTAAATAAAAAGACGCCGAAGCGTCAATGCTTGAAAAATATAATAATGAACCAATTAAATGTTTTGATATTAGGCATCCGCAATTGCTGGATACTCATAGTTAGTTTTTAAAACCATCTCACAGAACTTAATTATCTTTTCTGCTTCCTCACGAGTATTGATCGTCAGTTTATGATTTGCTTGATTACCATACTTTCTAATCTGGTCAACCCATCCTGTGCTGTTTGCAGTGATGTAGTTGTGTTCTTTTAAATAACTGATATGGTTTTGAAAAGTATCGCCCTGTTTAGCCCCAAAGCTGACAGCCACGTGGCTTAATAATATTCGACCCAGCAAAATGACACCTGTAAATGCATTGGCAGAATATGCCTCTCGCGCCTCGTCATAGATTTCTGTGACATCCACCGGCGCATTAGAAACAGTATTACCAAACATAGCACCTGGCACTTGTTTCACCTCACCCTCAGAATCTGGAAATATTGCAGTAGGTAATTGGCAGGTCGGACAGATAAAAACACCGTAGGGAGCGTCATTTTTAACGTAGCCACTACCATTATGGTGATTTAATGCCATCCCTATCGTGCTTGTAACTGTGTTACCACAATAGCCACAAGTATATGGTCCCCCATATATATCCTTCGTGTACTGCCATAATTTGTAATTGTTCCCGATTTTCATTTCATATCACCTCAACAAAAATAGTACCCGATGTTGCCACCGAATACTACTGAGATGATATAAATATTTGCTCGCTCGCCCATTGTCAGCTAGGGTCATCGCAAGCTGTGTCCGGTCGCTAAACTGGACAATGTGGCATGCGGGAATCGAACCCGCCTGACTATCTCAGCCAGTCCTCATTGCCACGCCTTGCCACAGCTTTATCATCACTGAGGCTCGGAGGAAAAATGCGGTGTCTCAGGTTTCTCACCTTTGGCACAATACCATCATATGACGGAAAAACAGTTGAAATGTCTCACAAAGGTCTCATCTCGATTTCAACCAATGGACAAATCTCAGCGAATGCAATTAGCGCTTCACGTTTTGTTCGATAATACTGGGCTTTTGATAAAAACAGCTTGTCCATTATTTGCTTGTCACTATATCGTTTGGTTAAGTAACAGCTTGTTAGTATAAGCCGATGATTCTCTGATTCTAGAGATTCAATGGCACCTTCACAGCACGCTATATAGTATAGCTCGTCAGCGTGCGATACGAGCTTTTCCTCGGATTTGTTTCCATAGCTAGGTGACTTGGGCATGCCGTCCATCACGGGGCTTCTGAGCGCTATTTTGGTGCGTTGAGCGAGCCGCTTGTGATGCCAGTAGTTCCCCAAGACCTCTTTGGCGTTTTCAATTGTTTTGTCATGATCAATTGGGCTGAAATATCTCGTTGCTCGCACCGCTGCGTCCACTCCTTATGGTATGATTTGTTTGGGTTTGTAGGATAAGCGTGCCTTCGTGGTGCGCTTTTTTGATGCCTTAAACGTGCGTTCAACATGTGCGTTTGCTATACTGTCATTGGAGGCCAACTCCTAATCTTTGATTCCATTCACTCTCAATCGTACGTTTGGCCTCCGGCGCGTCCTTCATCAGACGCGCTTTTTGTTTCCCTGAAAAGCGGCAGACCATTGTTTAATCGTGGTAGCGGCCGCCTTAAAGACTGGATAAAGTGCTTTTACGAATCCGTCCATGCTGTGCTCATGTTTCCTACGCTCATACCTAATACGTGCTCGCATTACCGCTCGATGCCGATCATTCATTTTCTTCATCTCCTTTTCCAGTTAGCCCACATCCACATTGCAGCGCCTGAGATTAGCAGCATTACGGCAATCATTGCTTTCCCTCCAATAGCTGTTTGTCTTCAAAGATGTTGCCAATGTGACGTACTCCTAATCAAATTTGATTGCTGGCATGTTCAGGTGCTCAATCAAGCCAAGGCGTTCCAACCGCTCATAGTTGAGACGCTCGCAGTATAAATCTGCTTCGTACTGAGACCTGAATTCCTTGATTTTGGTTTCACCATTGCGGCCCACAATCTTGAATTTCATTTTTTTATCCGTCCTATCCAGTTGGCTCATTTCTCCGCCTCCAATTTCACGATTTCGCCGGTTTCCTCTACTTTCCAAGCACCTAGCACCCATGCAAGGGCGAAGGTGTCCTCATGTTCAAACGTCATCCATGGAGATAAAGAAACTACTGCGGCGTAGCTCATCGCTCCGGATAGAGAGAATTTTTTGTGTTTGAGTTTTACAATCACATCGCCTACCGCTTTCGGAATAACCGGCAGATCATCTGGCAAGGCGGCATCATATTCAGCCATGAATAAATCTGCATCTTGGTGTCCAAGTCCAACATTATTGTCACTGCTCGCCTGTGCATCAGCCAGTGCGTCAACAGCATTTACCAACACGTCCCGCTTCGTCTCATTGCTCATCGTCAGTCACCTCCAACTGTTCCTTGTTGTAATCGATGATGCGTTGATAGCCATCATGTGCTTGCCACGCGCAATCATACAGGCCACACAGATCAAGTTTGTTGATCGCATTGTTCGCGGCATCGATGGCCTTTTGCGCAGCGTCTATGTCGGCTTTATTCGTCATCGTCATTCACCTCTTTGTTATCTTCGTAACCATACATTAGCGCTACCGCAATCTGCATCTGTCGAGTTCCACTAATGCCGGGCTTGTCACGCCAGTCTCGGAATTTTTGCGTAGTTGGCAGCCACTCACCGCCTAGCTCAAATTCCTTAGCGATCTGGTCCTCGTTGTTTGCAAGGACCGCGTCAAACGCGCCTTGGAACGTTAGCCCATCCTCGGCCCATCGTTCGACCCACTTAAGGCGCTCAATGACGCACTCCGGAAAATGCTGTGCTGGTGGTACACACTTGCCATCATCACTTACTGACCAACCATATACCCCTTTAAATGATTCTCTCCATTCACTCATCGTCAGTCACCTCATGGTCATGAATTAATGGTGAAAATGCCATGGCACCATAATCTATTCCGCCGTAATGATAAATAGTAGGCTTGAGTTTCCCAGATTCGCCTAACGTAAGCATGATCTTCGGCTTCATAGCCTTTACAATACGACTGCGATCTTTTTCAGTGATAGGAACGTCTGGATTGTTAACAAACCTGATGAAGCCATCATGCTCATTCACCATCCACAGACGTTCGATATAATCTGTGTTTACATAGTCACCGCTGTCTAGCTTAATCAGCATCGTCAGTCACCTCTTCAGTTTCAGCAATAAATGCATGTACAGGCAATCGCAATTCATGACCGTCCTTAATAAGGTATATTTTCTCTTCGCTCATTTTTCGTCCTCTTTTCGGTATACATAGTTATTAATATGAGCGGCCAATTGTCCCAGTGGGATATCGCATTTATTTACTGGCACAAGCTTGTAGTCCACACCTTCATACATGACGCCTACGACCTTGCCAGTCTCTTTGCTGATGTAGATGTCATCGAACGTGTTGTCTCCAGTTTTCATTGCTCGGCCTCCTCACACACTTTTTACGAAGAACCTGTGTACATATCGTTTGAACTCTTCCCGCTTCTCCTCGGGCATTCCATTTCTTTCTGCTCTTTGAAGCTTTCCGCGTTTGCGAAGCTTGTAGACCTCGACGCGTATTGAATTGTATTGCCTGTTTAGAATTTCTTGAAGTTCTTTATAGTTCGTAACGACCCCGTATCGGTCAAACTTGATAATGTCCAACAAAAGCGATTCTTCTTCAGATGACCATGATCTTGCCAAAGGACGTCCATGCTTTCTCCAAAAATGCGCAATGCTGAATTTTGTTCTTCCTGTTATCCTTGCTATTTCTTCAAATGAGTAGTGATCTGCTACCAAACTGGCAATCATTTTTTTCTCTTTTTCCGAGTAAAAACTGCGATACTTGTCTTGCTGATTATTTCTGTCATACTTCGGCATCTTTCCTTCGCGCCTTAGCTTATTTGCAACATGTTTCACGCCAGACACCGTTCTGCCAAACATTTCCGCTAACTCGTCAAAGTTAAGAACAGCATTTGTATCCGCTGCCAGTATTGCTTCATCGTTAAATCGTTCAAGCTCTTCTTTTGTCCAATGCTTATTTATCCTGCCTGTTGTCATCGTTAGCACCTCACAGCGCGGCCATTAATTGACCAATCTTAGCATCAGCTGATGTCTCTGTGTCTTTGAGCAAGTGAATGTATACCTTTTGCGTTGTCAGTGAACTGGAATGCCCTAAGCATTTTGCGACAGCTTGTAAGTTGATACCCTTGCCAATCAGTAACGATGCATGTGTATGACGCAATCCATGTGCAGAGATAACGGGAACGCCTGAATTCTCACAATGACGTTTCAAGATGTCATTAATGGTCTCGTTGTATATACGCTTCCCGTCTGGTACGAAGATCGGCTTATCTTTCGGCAAACTCTGAATCAGCATTGCAAACTTTGCTGCAGTTTTGTAATCAAGTGCAATCGTTCGCACAGATGATTTATTTTTTGTAGGGGCAAACTTACCTGTTGCGCTTTTGTAATCCCAAGTTTTGTTAATCCTTAGTGTCAAAGAGTCTAAATCGAAGTCTGCCGGTGTTAGCCCAAGAGCCTCTGCAAATCGCAATCCCGTCTTGGCAAGCAGCAAAATCATGTAATCGTAATCCAGCTCTTTTCCCAAATTGAGATCTTGGAGAAGTTTCTCTAATTCTTCTGGCTGCAAAAACTTAATCTTGTGTTCTCTGTGTCTAGTGCCGCCAATAACTGCACGCAAGGTTGGATCTCGCTTGATCAGTCCTTCGTCTAGAATGTCCTGAATCACGCATTTTAACTGGTGATGAAAGTCCATGCATGTTTGATGCTCATGCGTCTCTGCATACTGGCTAAGAATCTGCTGATAGCTTCTGCGGGTAAGCTGTGTCACCTTTAGTTGTGGTGCCAACAATTTGAGCATTCGCTCGGTGTTCTCCCACTTGCGATAGGTCACTGGCGTCACATAATTTTGCTTGTATGTCTCAATCCACTTTTTGAAATAGGTCTGAAATAACTGTTCATTTCTCTTCAATTTTATCCTCCTTTCCCGCTGCTAATTTCTGAATGGCTTCGTTGTATCTTGCGGGTATCTCTGTTGATTCAATGTGATTTTGTTCAGGCTCTAGCCATTGTCGAATATCAAATTCTTGTTCAACGTCTTTGCTATGCGGCATCACATTCACTGTGCTGAAATGCAAATAGTCGTCTTCATCGTTTTGAATGAAATATACTTGTCTAGCAGCACGTGTCAGACTGTCACCATGAACAATTGTTGCGTTCATGCCGCGAATGGCGCAGTTGAATATTAGAAACGGCAACGTACTATCGCCAAGCTCTTCCAGATGGTAAAAATACATGCTTGGCCGGTAGTCCCACGGCTTGTGCTTCAAGCGGTCCTGTTGCCATCGTTGAATCATCATTGAGCCAGTCCCAGCGGCAACCTCGTAGTACTCGCTACTGTCATTCGATCCAATGAGCATGTTCACGAGCTTGCTGATGCTTTCAGGGGTGAAATCTTGTTTCTTGTCTTTGCGATCAGCTTGAACACTCATGAAATATTCTGAGAACCAGTCATGTGATACGTCTGTGCTGACATCTAGAAATTGCTTAAAAAGCTCGTTACGCTTTTGCTGATCCATGACAATCTTCATCAATGCTGATGGCGCCTGCTGTGCCTCACGAACGCCTAACAGTTTGTGAACGACATCTGCTGTGAATTTGGTCGTCATTTGTTTACCTCTCATTTCGCGCTGACTGACTTCACAGCCTGATCGGAATAGTCCTTGATGCTCTGTGCGTCTTTGATGGCCTGTGATAAGCCATCGTTTGCCTGTTTGACGGCTTCTAACTGTGATGTAAGGTCATTGATGGCCTTCTGCTTAGCATCGACCTCAGGCTGCTGCTGGCGTGGTTCAGGCTGATATACAGAAACATCTAGGCCTCTGACAGGAACTAACCACTTCATTTCAACCTCTACAGGGTCATTCGCCTCAGCTTTGAAGTGGATCTTTTCAACCTGTCCAACCTCAATGCCATTCACAAAAACTTTGCCGTTTTGAATTCGTAGGCTATTCATCATGATTTTTTCTCCTTAATCGATCTCTTCTGCTTCAATCTCAACACGTGGTTGATCGCTGTACCATTTGCCAACATGGATTTCGACTATTTGGTTGTCGTCTTCCCATAAAATACCGGTAAGCGCATCTGATACAGACTTGTAGTAGTTGTCTACATCCGGCTTAACTGTTGGCCTAACTTTGCCTTCTTTTTTCTGCCTTATTAAGGCTTTGCTGCCAGACTTTTGGAGCGGACGGTATATTTCCATTGCAACCCTTATTGGGCCGCTTAGAGGCTCAATATTTAGTTCTAAAGCCACGTTCTTAACGTGCTGCTTATAGTTTCTTGATTTATTCGGGTCGTAAGCATGACCCATTCGCGTGAACCTCGGCCGGCCTTGTGGCACTGGGTTGCCAGGTATCGTTAGCCTTATCACGCTGGCTTCACGTCCTTGTGCTCAATCATGCTTTTGCCTCCTCAAAATTTTTGTTCTGGTAAACTCACGTTTAGCTTTTGCAAGTATCCTCGCCAAATGTCGTATGTGTTTTGACAATAAGCTCGCGTTACTGGATCAGTTTCTTTTGTCGGTAAATATGCACTAGTTTCCCCATAATATTCTGACTCAGCCGTCTCTAACGCATTGACTAATGTCACGTATGCCCATTGGCACCAAAACTTCTTCATACCAGTATCGGCTTGTTGCGCCTTTTTTAGATATTCCGCGGCTTCATCAAGCTGCAGAATAACGAACAGCGAGTATTGATAATGTCCCTCCTGCATGTACTCATTGAACTCTTTAAGTGTCATAGTTGGATAAGCCATTTCAATACGCCACCTTGAACTGCAACTTTGGTGCGAAAAAACGAAAATCAATGCTGCCAAGTGCTCCTTCACGATTTTTTGCAATTGTTAAAGTCACAGTACGGATATCTGATTTTTCGTTCTGCCGATCACTGTTCCAAAGGAATCCAACCGCATTGCTATCTTGTTCAATTGATCCCGACTCTCGTAAATCTGATAGTACCGGTTGCTTGTCCTGACGATTCTCAATACCTCGTGATAATTGACTAAGCAAAACAATCGGGATACCAAGCTCGTTGGTCAGCACTTTGAATTGACGGGTGATCTCTTCGATTTGCAGACGGCGATCGGATTGGCTACGAACACCAATCAGCCCAAGATAATCAACAATCGCAAGGTATCCTTTATCTGCATCAGCGGCTCGCTGCCGCATTGTTTTGACGATCTGCGGTAATTCCACCTGCTTGTCGTAAAGCTGCAAGTGATAGTCTTTAAGGACGTTTCCCGCCTTTTCAACCTCAACCTTCTCAGCATCGCTTAGACTTTTCTGTGGGTTGATGAATTTACCAGCACTGATGCCAGTCTTGCAGGCCAACAAGCGGTTGTAGTTTTCTGCATTTGACATTTCAAGCGAAAACATATCAACTGTCAATTCCGGTTGCTGTTTCAAAGCCTCAATGATGAGATTGACCGCGAATGCTGATTTACCGACACCAGGGCGCGCACCAATCGTCAACAAACGTCCCGGCATCAAGCCACCACCAAGAATATTGTTAAGAGTGAAGTACGTTTTAATCCCATTGTCAGTAGCACCGTGGATCATTTTGTCCTCCATGTCCGCTGCCAAATCTGCAATGCTACTTTCAGTTACCGTCTGGCTTGCTGCAGTCGCATTCTGTGAAGCCTCCATCATTGCTGTCAGGTTGTCCTCACTTGGTTCTTCCGAGTACGCTTGTGCTGCTTTAATGAGCTGACTACGGAAATAGTCCCGCTTTAGCTTGCCAACCCACCAGTCAAAACGTGAGGTGCCAAAATCACTGGTCATAATGTATTGCCAATCTGCTGCTGACATCACGCCTGGATGAGCTGTTGCAAAACCATCCTGCAATTCCAGCGTATCTACGTCACCTGGCAACTTGTTCATGTAGGCAACTACTGCAGCGTATTGCTGGCTGTTAAACCATTTAGGATCAATCCATTCAGACTTGATGAGTTCCGGCTTCGTATATAGTCCATACATGACATGTGGTTCAGGATTGCTAGGGTCATAAAGTTTTTTTGTCAAGCTTGTTGCCTCCGTTCATCGTATTCAGCAATGTAACGTTTAGCATCTTCTGGATCGATCGGAATACCCTGCGCTTTGATTTCTTCAAGCACGCGATCTAGGCTGTTGTAATCAAGGTACATAGCGATGGCTGTTTGTTGCGGGTCAAACTTCGGCTTTCGAGCTTCCTGCTCATCTCGTTCTTCCTTTACGATCTCAAGGTAATCGTTCCATGACTCTTGGTTGAAGAAAGTACTACCGTCTTTGACAAACCGCTTCTCTGTGCCTTTGCTATTGATTAGCTGTCGATAAGCCACAATGCCGTCCTGAATTTGTCTGTTGGTAGCAGGGTTCTTCTTTCTACTCATTACCCGTTTGTAAGCAGCTAGTGCCGGTTTCTTGCCGATCTTTTTTGGATACAGTTTCCAAAGCTTTTCAAAGTCACTCTCTAACGTGCTGGATGCACGTATGTTTTTAGTATTAATACTTGTATTATTATCTGGTTCATTTTTGACCCCACCCCCAGCGCGATTTTGACCCCACCTCGGATCATTTTTGACCTCAGGGGTAATGCTGATAAATCGCTTCTCTACCTCGGTAGTTCCTTCCTTATATTTAACAATTCGTTTAATGAAACCGAGTTCTTCAAGAGCTTGCAATCGTCTTTTTATGGTGCTGATGCTGACTGAATACAGCCTAGAAAAATAATCATTTGAGGCCCAGCAATACCCGTTCTTATTACTGAGAGCAGTTATTTCACCATAGAGAAGCTTAGCCCCATCAGACAGCTTTTCGTTATAACGAACATCTGATGAGATGATTGCGTAGTAACCTGGTTTCTCATTCATGATCGTCACCGCCTTCATGGAAGCATTGATCAGCAATTTTTTGGCGAACATCCATTAAGTCTGCTTCGAATTTGATCATGTCGAGTGATGTTTGACCCAAGATATCCATATACCTAGCAAAGTTATCTTTCAGGAACAAGCGGTTTTGAATCTTCTCACCATCGGTCATGTGAGGATCATCATCCCTGAATAGATCGCACTTGGTTTCTGCCCATCCCCTCAAATAATCCAAAAGGTACTGATTAGTTCTTACTTTGTATGCAAGTGATTCAAGACGATCAAGTTGCTTGCCAATTTCTCTGGCCATTGTTTTACCTCATTTCTTTCTGTGGTATAATGAGGTCACTCATTTGATACCACGTTTCTTTGGCCGTTAAGCGTTGCCCCGCTTAGCGGCTTTTTGTTTTGTCAATTATTTCGTTGATTAAACTGATGGCAGTTTGCAAGCCGTCTTCTCGTCCCATGGCATAAGCTCGTGTCTGATCTGTTCCTTGACGATAATTATGACCAGCCAAACGTGAGCTCTCAGCCTGGGTAGACAAGTAGGAGATAAGTGGACCTAGCTGAGCTATAGCTGCTTCATTCAATCCAATACCTCCAATTTCCGCTGTGGCCTAAGCAGTGACCAATGATCACGCCGAAGGCACCACCAATTAGTAAATATTCAATCATTATTTGCCCTTCTCTCTAAGTGACCTTGAAATCTCTGGGAACCATTTGTCGATGAATGTTCTCCACGGGCCGGCGTGAAACATATATCCCTTTTGGCCAGGCGGTGGATAATGAACGATTCTGTCCTCTAACACTTTTCGAAAGCGAGGCACATCGAGGATGTTATTAACGACCCATGTGTTGTTATGTCCTTTGATTAGACTAGCGGCCGTTGTTAGGTCCCAATATTCCATTCCTTCAAGCTTGCGTTTTAACTCTTGGTTCTCCTTGATCATCTTTGCTAGTTCTTCTTCATCGACCGCTAAATACTTTTTGCTTGAAATCTGATCATCTTCAACAACCTGCAACAACGGCATGGCATTTCCTCCTTTCCTGTGATCGCCTCCTGACGGATAATGAAACTTAAAGGAGGTGAATAATATGGAACTTGATAAAGTACAACAGCTTCAATACGCGGTTGCTTGTTTTAAAGAGTTTTCTCACGCTAAGTCACAGCTTTCACTGATTTGGAAAACTGATCACGGTTTTGCAACCTTTGACTCGTACCAGGTTGGAAACCGCAACAGTCCAATCCTTACACGTAAGCCTGTGTTTGAAGCGTTTTCGGAATCGGTATCGGACCCTAGTAATAGTATTGATATGTTTGCTGTTACGCGCCATTTACTGTATAACGAGTTCAATTTCAGTCTCGTCAGCAACCTATTCCTTCTTGAGGACCCCAGTATTCTTTTGAACCAGCTTCTCGATACTATTGATGACAGTCAGCTTTCAGGTAAAAAAGGAACAGATAGTACAAAAGTTTGGAATGTCAGTTTCCTAGAAAGCAACGTGACTCTTCCATTCTTGGACTTTTCCTTCTTAGGCGATGTTGAACCAGCTAGCTTAGTTTTAAAAAGTTCGACTGATACCGAATAAGGTTGTATGCATATTGAAGGCTTGCGTATGCTTGGTCATACGTAAAGTCTTCTTTTTTCATAACTTCGACAATCTGGGCTCCAACTTTTTGGATATTTTCGCCTAACATTGCAGGCTTGTTTTCCCGTTTAAATTCCTTTAAATAGTATTCACGAGCGCTTTCGTTTTCTTTATCCATTTAGATAGCCTCCTTTTGTAGAAACTTGTTGATAAAATACTGCTGGCCTTTTCCGGTTACCTTGGTCGTCTTGGTGATTCGCACGCTGCCATCTGGGTTCTGGAATGTGCGTTCCTTGATATCGAACAGCTCCAAGTCCATCGCACGTTGCGTTGGCATGTTTCGCCGGTCACCATTGCCAATCAGATAGCCGTGATCTCGCAGCCAACCGAACAGCCTATTCTGGCCAATATCCACACCGTTCTGGCGTATGAGCTTGGCTAAGTCACCGATGAGAATGCTCGTGTGACTTGTGGCTACCGCGTCTGCAAACAATGCTTTAGGCTTCATTGTTTCGTTATCAGCCGTAAGTACCGCTGTTTTGGCTTGTTCGTCCTTTAGCTGCGTTGCCAGATTGATAATGAAGTCTGGATTATAGATGGCCTTCTCAATCGTTTCAGGCGTCATGTACGCACCGTGCTTGCGGATTGATGGGAGGACTTCATGCGTTACCCAACGGTTAAAACGTTTGGCCGCTGGTTTTCGACTAGCACCAATCAGTTTGTATAGCCCCGGTTCGCTGATGAAATTGGTCTCGCCTGATAAGCCCCCTAAGTTAAACTTAGTCACCTCATCGCCGTCTAATGATTTCAACGCTACCGTTGTGTTTGTTAGTTTCAGCGCATTCGTAACATCCGGTGCTGAAAACCAGATAATGCCGTTGGTGCTGACAGTCCGAATTTGGTTATCTTCGAACTGAAATAGTTGTAGTTCGTTCATACCGTCATCCCCTTTGTAAGCAAATCTTTTTTGCCAACTACAAATGTTTCGTAGTCCTTGGGCAAAAAAATAATCGAATCAAATGGTTGTCTAACTAGCTTTGCAAACTCAAAAGCTTTATCTGTTCGCAAAACTTTTCGATACTTCTCATAGTCAGCATAGGTTTTTGTGCTCATTCCCAGTGCTTCCGCTACTTCTTTCTGCGAAAAATGCAGATTGCTTCGTGCTCCTTCAAGCGTCAAAGCTGGTTCAATTTCTGTCATTTGCGTTCCTCCTTTCAACAACAATAAAGATACTACGAATGGTTAGTAGTTGCAATAACTTTTTGCAAATAAATTGTACTTAGGTATGTACTTTTCTACGTAATGGGTGTACATTATAGCCAGCATAAATAGGAAATGAGGAAACAAAATGAATACTGGAGACACCATAAAAAAACTAAGAAAAAGCCGCCGGATGACGCAATCTGATTTGGCTAAAAGATTGGGAGTTGCTCCGACCACTGTGTCTTCTTGGGAACGTGGAGCTGCTTATCCATTAATGACTACTGCTAAATCCATAGCAGATATCTTCGGTGTTCCTGTTTCTGTGATTGCTGGAGAAAAAGAGACCTCAAATATTGCTCCATCTATGCCTATACACTCCTACAAATACTTAGACGCAGGGGTTTCATGTGGTGCCCCTGAATTGGTTGAAGCTTATACGAAAGACAACTTGGGAGAAATCCAATTATCAGATGCCATAATGGGACGCTACGCTGGCGATGATGACATTCTTATCATTCATGCCAACGGCGAATCAATGAACAGAGTTTTTCCTGATGGCGCGCTTCTCGCAGTAAAGCGGACAGATGATCTAAGCAATGGAGACATTGTCGTCTTCTCAATTGACAATGAAGATTTTTCTTGCAAACGTTACTATAGAAACGATGAAGCTAAAGTAGTCTCTTTTCAGCCTGACAGTGATGATCCTCGTTTTGAACCATACGTTTATCGTTATGAAGATGCAGACAATGTCGCTATATTTGGCAAAGTAGTCGTGTACACGGTAGTTCTATAAAAGCTTACGTCCAAACCCTGATCGACGTTAAAAGCTGGGAAAAAATTATATTACTCTGGAGATGTTAAAATGTTCGGTTTAATTGTTATGGCTGTCATTGTATGGGTTGGATGGAGCATTTACCAAGCACACAAGCACAAAGAATGGGTTCAAGAGCAAACAAATAAAGCAATGGAAATAGAAAGTCGTCGTGGAGATGACATAACACATCGAATTGGCCTATCTGTCGCTAATGAAGATCTTCCAAAAATTGGCTACAATCAAGAATTTGATGGGCTTATTTTTCTTTTTTCAGTTAGAGACGGGACTGTCCATTTTTCGTATGAACAGTCTCCTGCCTTACATTTGAAGACAGTTGAATTTCAGGCTCATTATTCTCAGCAAACAAATGGAACAGTATCTGGGCGTTCAGGATCAGCCGCGGTTGGTGGCCTTCTTTTTGGCAACGTAGGTGCTTCAATGGGATCTGCACGGAAACGTAAGGTCAATACAACCACTAAGAATGTTGAGGAGTCTTCGCAAGCACTTTTAACTTTCGTAAGAGCTAATGGTGGTATTCCGTTCACAATTCAATGTACTTTGATAACGGCTGATTATGATTCTCTAGTTAAAGATTTCGTTTGGAAAGCTCCAATTAAAGAAAGCCTAGTATCAAAATCAGACATAGATGCTTTATCGCAGTTGGGAAAACTCCATGAGTCTGGAATTTTGACTGATGAAGAATTTGCATCAAAGAAATCTCAGATTCTTGCAAAGTAGTTTTCCTCCACTATCAGACATCATTGTGTATACCAAAGTACAATGACTGTATATTCACTTTGTCCGGTGGAGGCCGTATAAATGGCAACAAAAAAAGTTAATAAAGTACTGATTACTTTGCATAAATACTACACGGTTTTGTTTGCAATCTTAGCATTACTGTCCGTTGGTCTAATCGTGCTTGATTACATGGGAAGGATAAGCATTGATAAGTCCCCTTATACTGAAATTGACAATGGCATTCTAGTTATATTTGCAATTGATTATTTTAGCAGAATGCTACATGCAGACAGTAAATGGGACTTCTTCAAGCACAATCTAATCGATCTTTTAGCCATAATTCCATTCAACTATGCCTTTTCTTTTTTCCGTTTTGGTCGAATTTTTAGGCTGGCTAGGCTTACTCGTCTGATGAGGTTAACTAGGCTTGCAAGACTAGCGGGGATCGTTGGCATTTTAACCAAACATGCCGAAAGAATTCTCAAGCGTACAGGCCTAATTTATTACGTTTGGCTATCTGCCGCCTTAATTCTAATTGGAGCAAGTGCTTACTCTGTTACAGAAAGCGTTGGATATGGTGATTCTCTCTGGTGGGCAATTGTAACAGCTACAACTGTTGGCTATGGAGACATTTCTCCGCATACAGTACTTGGAAGAATCGCGGCCGTAATTCTTATGTTTAACGGAATAGGATTAATTAGCGCTTTGACTAGCGCAGTCACAACATATTTATCTGGCACCAACTCAGACAGCTCACAATCGCCGACTGACGAGATTAAAAAGCTTTATGACCTAAAACAGATTGGTGCCATTACTCAATCTGAATATGATGCTAAGAAGAAGCAACTTCTGGGACTATAGTTCCTTCCCCCACGCAAGCGGCGTCCCCGTGCAAGCCGGAGAGTGGGGCTTGTACCACATACCAAATAAAGGATATGAGTCATCATGCTAAAAAAGATAGTTGCCATCTTACTCATTGTTTTGTTGGCTGGCGCCACAACCGCTTGCGCTAGTGACCAAGACGATGATCAAAATGTCGAGCAGTTTAACTGAGCGTTGGCGGGATACAAAAGCTTGGTATTTAAGATAGGAGACAGCAAAATGGATCGGCCAATAATTAATGCCATCTACTTCACGGAGAAAGACAAATCCAAACCGATGATGGTGCTCCCGTTAGATAGCACTAAACTTCACATCGATATTCACGTTCAAGTCATTAATTTCACTTTAGATAAGCATACGTTAACTTTGTCCGTAAGCGATCAGAACGGAAACGTTATGCTCGAAGCTAGCCAGCAACCCATGGACGCCTCTTCATTGAAGGCAAGAGGAACATATGGCATTGTTGATGCAACTCTTTTCGTTGTATTTGACAAATTAGAGCTTAAGGGAGTGAATCGGCTAAGGTTTGATATATCCTTCGATAATGATGCTAAGGCTACTGCATATCTGTTTGTTTCACGAGGTGACAAGAATGATTGATGCCGGGATTAGCAAAGTTATCTTTAGAACTGATACAGAGATAAAACGATCCTCTTCTATAAGGGCATTCATCAAGGGATATAGGATTACTACGGCAACGGGTAAAAGCAAAACAGAGTATAATAAAACCAAGGAGGCGGATAACATGACAAATGAAAATACCGTGACTCAAGATCAATTAAAGTTTGCAGAGCAAGACGCTGATCACAAGCTTGATATTATCAACATAAAGATTGACGCACTAACAAAATCGGTTAATGCAATTTCAATCAAAGCTGACGGACTCGATGAACTAAAAACTACTACTGCTGTTTTATCTGAAAAAGAGTCGACAACACGGGCTTTGGCATGGGCCATTGTTGTTGCCATTGTTGGAGGCCTCATTAAGCTGATTCTTTTTTAGTCAAGGCAAGGTTCATTTCAGGCTCACAGCAACGTGGGCTTTTGTTTTCTCTAACTTATTTTTTCACAACTCATTCTCCTTATAGGAGGTATCATCTATGAAAACAATTACAGTAATCTCTTATAAGTTTGGCGAAAAAAGCTGGAAAAACTTCGAAGGAGAACCTATCAAAAAATATGAGCACTCAGTTCTCCTAGACATTTCAAACACCGAAGTCTTCAGTGATAAAGAAAAAGCAGAACTAAATTACAAGATCGTTGTCCCCTTTTCTAGAATTAAAGAGAAACGATTCATCAAAGATATTCCACTCAGTAACGTAAACGAGGCGCTTAACAAGAAAAAAGCAAGTAGGAGAAAGTAACGACAAAAAGCGCCTACCCAAGCGAATGGGTAGACGCCTAACAGAACGTGACTGCATGGTTAGGTGCAATAGCACCCGTCTGTATTGTAGCACAAGGAGGTGTAAATGTGGCCAGTATTAGTAAGCGTGGCAAAAAATGGCAATATCGTGTCTCTTACAAGGATAATGATGGAACACGCAAGTATGTCAACAAGGGTGGCTTCCCCTCAAAAAAGGCTGCTGATATAGCGGCAATCGAAGTCGAACGTCAGCATAATCGCGGTGCAAATTTGGATCTTAACAAGATAACGTTAATCGACTACTGGGACAAATGGATTGAGCTGTACAAATCTGGTAAGCATTCTCGTATCACCGAAGCCCGGTATAAAACAATTCGTAAACAGTTATTAGCCTACTGGGGCGAAAGCCGTGAACTAAAATCAATTTCAAAATCAGACTGGCAGGCATTTATCAATGAGTTTGGCAAAAAAAGGGCTAAAGATACAGTCAGCAAATTGAATGGCTATGTTCGCTCAATGGCTGATTCTGCCGTAGATGACCAAATAATATATACTAACTTCACTCATAACGTTGTCCTCACTGGTAATGAGGGCCAAGCAGGAATCATCAAATATTTGCAAGTAAAGGATTTGCGCAAGCTCGTCAATTACTGCCTAGAATTTGCAGACTACGAGCATATTGCTTACTACATCATCGCAACCGGGGCACTGACCGGAGCTAGGTATTCTGAAGTTCTTGGGCTCACGTGGGATCATGTTGATCTTAAAAAGCGCGTTGTACACATTACCAGAACGTGGGATCACAGATATGGGAGCGGCTTTGCTGCTACTAAGAACAAATCAAGTGTACGTGACATCGACATCACGAGAGAACTTGCAGACTTGCTTTTACGTCTCAAGAAAGAACAGCAAGAGGTCTACCTTGCTCAGGGATATCGTGATAGCAAACAACTATTATTTCGCAGCATACGGCATAACATGCTATCAAGCACGGCAATTAATAAGGATCTAAGGACGATTCAGAAGACTCTCGACATTTCCCCCGCGATTACTTTCCATGGGCTTAGACACACTCACGTTTCCTATTTGATTGCCAATCACGTTGACATTAACTATATTTCAAAAAGACTTGGGCATGCCAATACAATGATCACTCAAAAAGTCTACGCTCATCTTCTTGAAGATCAAAGAAAAGAGCAGGTATCCCAGACGCTACAAGCACTTTCTAGACTTTAGCTTGTGCACATTTTGTGCACCGGAGGAAAAAAACAACCGAAAATAAAAGGAAACAAAAATCCCGAAATGCCTTTATACAAGCATTTCGGGAAGCTATGGAAAGCAACTAGAGACAATAAAACGGAGAGTAAGGGATTCGAACCCTTGATACAGGCAAAACCCGTATACATGGTTTCCAACCATGCTCCTTCAGCCTCTCGGACAACTCTCCATAAAAAACTCCGGTTGTCAGGCTCGAACTGACGACAACCTGATTAACAGTCAGGTGCTCTACCAACTGAGCTAAACCGGAATAAACAGCGTGGCAGCTTCCTACCCTCGCAGGCAGTTTCCCACCAACTACTCTCGGCGTGA
>OBYY01000030.1_pt1 | contig 40148 bp, 62 predicted proteins | sample 1476821 | NCBI WGS metagenome assembly OBYY01 (sample SAMEA2580218, study PRJEB22360) | human gut metagenome | biome: human gut; feature: human-associated habitat; material: faeces | place: Denmark | collected 2008/2010
TAATAGCAATTATTTTATTAAAACAAGAAGCAGGTAGCAGCCATTAACACAGCTATCCACATAATGAGCACAGCTTTAAGTAACGGACTTGGAGAAGATTATGATGGAGTGGCTGAAGCAACGGATACATTAATTCAGATGGTTGCAACGGCGAAACAGGCAAAATTGAGGTTAAGGAGGATTAATAAATGTCAAAGGGAGTTGTAGTAGTAGATATCCCGGATAAATGTTCTGACTGTGTATTTTCAGCTCCGGACGGGGATTGGTGTCCATTTCACGGAGAAGTGTCATATCCGGAATATGGGAGCAGAAAACCGGATAATTGCCCGATAAGGGCACTTCCGGATTATATACATAGCGGAAATACGGCATATCAGAATGGTCACAATGAACTCTTGGAAAAGATATTAAACTGACATTTAGTGGAGGATAGATATGGAACATGAGTTGAAAATATATCCGAAATATTTTGAAGATGTGATTTTGGGGAAAAAGACATTTGAGATCAGAAAAAACGATCGGAAATACTGTGTCGGTGATGTGCTGCTCCTGAAGGAGTGGGACAAAAATATTCCGGACAAGAAGCAAAAGCAGAAGTGATCTATTTACTAGATGACAGATTCATCGGGATTCAGCCGGGATACGTTGTTATGGGGATTGAACTGGTTACTGAGGATATAGAGGAAAGAAATTTATGAGGTTTGAAATTGAAATTGAAGAACAGATAACGCGCAGAAACAGTTATTTTGTTGAAGTGGAAGACGAGGGAGAAGGAGAAATGCTTCTAAATTCGCTAGAAGACGATGTTAATGATGCAATACATCCGGATGATATTTTATATGCAATAAAAAAACAGGGATATCAAGTGGAAACATTTATCAGAGGGGCAGAGGACGTGGAATACGAAATAGTAAATTGACATTTTAGGAGGAAAAAAATGAATAGAAAAACAAAAAAACAAGATTAAAGAAGGTGGGCTGGTTGCAGCTATGGTTATTGTTGTGCTGATTGCCTGCTATGGCCTGAGCTGGATCGTTACATGTGGAATCATTAAATTAATCACCATGTGTTTCGGTTGGACATTCAAATGGTCTATTGCCACTGGAATTTGGCTGATTATTTGCATATTGAAAAGCATCTTTAAAACAACCAATCAAAATTGACAAGGAAGTATATGAGATTTTCGGAAGGAAGGTGCCAGATGAGAAAGGTGCAATGGTGTGTAAAATGTAAAAAGTATCATCTTTTTGATGATGTAAACTGGAAATATAACTGGAAACAGAGAACATGGGAGTGTTTGAAAACTGAAGATTATGAGGTTTGAGGTGATGAAGTGAAAAGGATTTTAGACGCTTGCTGCGGTAGTAGGATGTTTTATTTTGACAGGGAAAATCCAGAAGTGATTTACGCAGACAATCGGGAACTGGAAACGACTTTATGCGATGGGCGTACGCTACTGATAAAACCAGATGTAAAAATGGATTTTCGGAAAATGCCATATCAGAATAATACATTTAAAGTGGTTGTGTTTGACCCACCGCACCTTATCCATGCAGGAACCGGGAGTTGGTTGGCCAGCAAGTATGGGATTCTTCCACCAGATTGGCCAGCGTATCTGAAACAGGGATTTGACGAGTGCATGAGGGTTTTGGAGCCTTATGGTCTTCTGATTTTTAAATGGAACGAAGACCAGATTAAACTGTCCGAGATACTAAAAGTTTTTAGTCAAAAACCATTGCTGGGGGACCAAAGAGGAAAAACAAGATGGCTAGTTTTCATAAAGTAAATTGACATTTAGAGGAGCAAAGAGGGAGGGGATAAAATGACAAGGAGGTATCTGACGAAACGTTATGTAAATTATAAAGACGACCGGGTATATGCAATTTTTTACAAGGCGACGCACACGATTTATTACAATCTGCTTTGTAATCCAAACTCCCGGGTAATAGTCTTTAAACTGCGATAGGAGGGATTGCAACGAGTAAATCAGATTACATAAAAGTGGCAGAGCAGCGGCGCCGACGGGCATCCGTCCAGGACTACATCCTGAAGGGGCCACGGCCGGAGACCTGGTCGGCGGTGATGCCGGCATATTGTTACACGGTGCTATGTCCGGTGCCAGAGCTGCGGGTCAACACTGGTGGACAGATAGGAGGCGATGACAATCAAAAATAAGAGCAAAACAGAGCTGGCCTTAATGGGAGCTATTTTCCTGGAGGATATTGATAAGTGCAGACAACGGGTCAAGATAGGAGATGCGTTTAATGTGGCCGACAACGCCTGGAAATGTGAGAAGGGCAATGGTGTGCGGCCAGTTATGCGTGGCCGGGTGACGGCTAAGTATCCGCACTTTGTGATACTTGATTGTGGGACATCCATTACATACGTTCAGATTATCCAATACCGGCGCAAGCGTGGTCGAAATAAATTTGTGGATTAATGGGGGTGGTGCCAGTGGGAATTAAGATAACCAGGAAGCTGCTGGATGATTACCGGCGCCTGAAGCGGGAAATACCTCTCCTGGAGCTGGAGCTGGTCGAGATGCTGCAGGGGGATAATGGTTTTGATAACAGCACGATATTTGATTACCGGACCGGGGAGGCGATACCCCAGAGCGTTGTGGGATTTGACTGGAAGCTGCGAGGGCATCGCGAGAAGGTATTGGATGGGAAAAAGGATAAGGTCAAAGCGGTTGAAAAATGGATTGAGGCCATAGAGGACGGGCAAACACGATGTGTATTTAAGATGTTTTACATTAATGGGATGACATGGGACAGGATTGCGGCAAAGACCGGATATAGTAAAAGTCCTGATTATCCGCGGCTTTACATCCGAGATAAATATCTGAAAGAGATGAATATCACGTAAAACATCGTTTATATCGGAAACATCGTGTTAATATACAATTAGGCCAAAAGGCTAAATGCCGGAGGCCACTCCCCTTTTCGGCCGCCAGTGTGTAACAGCCTGGTGGTCGACTCGCCGGTATCGCGTAACCCCTCATAAGCCAGGCCATATTAATGGGCAATGCCGCAGGGCACGCGAGTGGCCGGCACATGTGGAGCATCCCACCAATGGCAGGTGGACAGGGTCTCGCCCTGGGTTCTGGTTCGATTCCGGATGCACCGCTTTGTATCTGGTTTTATCTCCCAAAGACATTTCCAGATACGGATTAGGCACTTGGCTTATGGCTGAGTGCCTTTTCTATTCCTTTTTGGTATTTGAACAATTAGAACATATGTTCTATACTGATTATACAAAATAGGCGTCAATAATATGGGAAGAATTTCCAGAAAGGATGTGGTATAATGTAAAAAAATGTCGATGGGAGAGAAGCACAATGCCGTCTATTGGTTTGTCTATTTATTCACTGAGGGTTTTAAGATTCCGTGGAGAAGATGCTGAGTTACATAATTTGAAGGATGGAAAAAGTCTGTTTGATTTTGCAAAAGAGTTTATCGAAAACAATATGGAAAATTATGTTGATGAAGAAGGCAACGAAAATATATTTGCATTTTCAGATTGGGATATACGTACAATAATTGACCAAAATAGCAATAAGCTTTATACTCTACTTTATGGTAGAATTAAATCGGGCAGTTATGGCTCGGAGGGTGAACTTGTGGACAAGGAAACAGGAAAAGTAACGCACAAGATTACATCGAAGGAGGCTCCAGTTCTTCCGTTCAGCTTTTGTATTTCGGTTGCTGATTGTGAGAAAGATGACGGAGTAACAACTGCCATAGCTATTTTTCAGAATATCGGAGGAAACGGAGTTAAGACTATTTTCGAAGAACACTTCAAGGCGTTTTTAAAAAAGCAAGATATAGGTTTAACACTAAGTTTAGGTGCTTTATATCCAAAGGAGTTTATAAAAGCATATATGCGAGAGGGGAAACTGGCTAAAATAAATATGATTCAATATGCTATTCCAGATGACATCGCAGATCGTGTAGGAATGAACCGGGGTGTTAAGAGAGCAAAGCAAATACTGACAATTATGAATCCTGTAGGATTTCTGAGCAGAAATGAGTATAAAATTCATGAATGCATGCAAGGGAAAAGGGCATATGATAAAATAATAGAATTTCCAGATTTTGACTATGATGATTTGAAATTTGTTTTTAGTATAGCTGGGAAAAATAGAACTGTTAGTATGAAGAATATTGACAAAACCGTTGTCGTGAAAGATATTACAGAAATTGTATCAAAGATAGGCGGGAATCCAGAAAAAGAATCAATCATTGTATTGTTTGAAGAGTATTCACGGGAATATCTTTCTGATATGGGACTTATAACGCTTCAAGAAAACATGGAATATAAAATGATGGTGAAGGAAAATAATTCGAATAAAGAGGTGAAAGCAAATGAAACTATTATTGAGGGGGGTGAGTGATCCCACTATTTGGATTTTACTATGTTTTCTAGTGCTTTTTATCTCAAAAGTAATTTTTAAATCGAATTACTTTAATATAACTAATATTATTGTTAACCATGTAGATGCATTTAGAAATGAAAAGGATAATAAATTTAATAAACCTCAATTTGTAATAGCCTTTATTGTGCCTGTTTTTTTTGCGGGAGCTTTTGCAAAGATTAGAATAGTAGATGAAGACACTATAAATATTCTTACATTAATAATTTCTGTTTTAACTTCAATGTTCTTTACTTTATTAGCGATAGTGATAGATATTAAAGCAAGATGGAAAGAGAATAAAGGAAATAAAAGCTCTTCTGAAATGAGCGTAATAGGGAGAATATTGCAGACGGTTTATTATGCGGTCATGTTTGAGATATTACTTTCTATAATACTACTCATATTGTGTTTTGTAGCAGTATTTACTGCAAAATTTTCATTTCTGCAAAGCATTTTGATATATTGGTTTTCAAATATGCTTATAATGAATTTGTTTATGGTGTTAAAAAGGATATTTATAGTGATAGATAGAACATTAAAGTAGATATATTATAGCTAGAACCAGGAGCCACCCACCCGTGGCTCTTTTTCTATACCCAAAAGGAGGTGAGCCCAGATGACATTGACGCCAAAACAGAAAATATTTGCGGATGAATACCTAATTGACCTTAATGCCACCAGGGCCTACAAGGTGGCATATCCGAAGGTCAAGAAGGATGAGTCCGCAAGGGTAAATGGAAGTAAATTACTAACAAATACTAACGTTGTAGCCTATATTGATGAACGTATGAAGGAACGCGAGAAGCGTACTGAGATTACCCAGGACAGGGTGCTGCAGGAACTGGCGAAATTAGGGTTCTTTGACATCAGGAAGCTGTTTGATGATAGTGGAAAACCGTTGGATATTACCGGTTTGGACGGCGAGACGGTGGCGTGCATTGCCGGCCTGGACGTGATGGAAGCCTATGAAGGGGCCGGCGAGAACAAAGAGTTTGTCGGGTATATTAGAAAATATAAGATGGCCGACAAGCTCAAGGCCTTGGAGCTCCTGGGTAAGCACCTTGGTATGTTCAAGGATAAGGTGGAGCTGTCAGGTGGTCTTGACACAGAGAAGACTAAATTGGACGACCTCCTACAGCAGATGCGAGGTGATGGATAGTGAGTGATGAGCGCCTGCTGCTGTCGGAAAAGTATAAGGCATTTCTTCGCTGTGACGCACCGGTGGAGTTCCTGGAGGGGACAACGGCAGCCGGAAAGACGACGGTGGGGCTGTTCAAGTTTATGCTTAAAGTGGCCGAGTCACCGAAGAAGCTGCATATCCTGGCATCGGATGATACCGGCGCCGCCGAGAAAAATATCATCCAGAAGGACCTGGGTATCCTGGATGACTTTGGCGTGCTGGTTGAGTACAAGGGTAATGGCGGCGGTGGTTATAACATGCCCCACATCCTCTTCCACACATCCGGCGGTGATAAGATTATCTTTGTTGTCGGCTATGGCAACAAGCGCAAGTGGAAGGATGCCCTGGGCGGTCAGTATGGCTGCCTGTACATCGACGAGATAAACACAGCCGACATAGACTTTGTGCGAGAGGCTGCCATGCGATGTGACTATCTGATGGCGACACTTAACCCAGATGACCCTGGCCTGGATGTCTATAAGGAGTACATCAACTGCTCCCGGCCGCTGCCAGAGTGGGAGACGGAGACACCACAGGAAATAATAGAGGAATTACGAGAGGAACCAAAGCCCGGATGGGTGCACTGGTTCTTTTCTTTTGCCCATAACCTGGGCTTGTCTGCTGAGAAGCTGCAGCAGATTATGACGAACACGCCGAAAGGAACAAAGATATGGAAGAACAAGATACAAGGCCTGCGCGGTAAGGCAACCGGCCTAATCTTCCCGAATTTTGACCGGAAGAAGCATGTGGTTGCAGCAGCTTGGGTAAAACAGCAGGTTGCCACCGGAAAGATAAAGTTCAAAAAGTTCACGGCTGGCCTCGATACATCCTATTCCAGTAAATCGCCTGACACTATCGCAATGCTTTTCCAGGGCATTACGGAAGACCGTAAGCTCATCATCCTGGCCGAGAGGGTTTACAGCAATGCGGACCTGTCTACTCCGCTGGCACCGTCAGACACCGCGGTCAAGTTTGTAGAGTTCATGGAGCGGAATCGGAAGGTATGGGGATTTGCAAAGGATGTCTTCATCGACAGCGCGGACCAGGCAACCATCACAGAGCTGCGCAAGTACAAGCGGCTGCATGGCAGCTTATATAACTTCTTTGATGCATACAAACGGGTTGAGATTATCGACCGTATCAAGCTGCAGCTTGGATGGATCCAGCAGGGGTGTTACCTGGTAGTAGATACCTGCACGGAGCACCTGGAAGAGATGGACCGATATAGTTGGGATGAGGATAAGGATAAGCCAGAGGACAGGAATGACCATACAATTAATGCATCGCAGTATGGATGGATTCCATACAAGAAAATGATAGGTTTTGAGGAGGAAAATAGATGACAAGATTTGAGGCTCTTAGAGCAGTCAACGGAGTAAGCGAATACTCTGCGTTGATTTTTGACATCCTGCGTGATAAGAAAAGTCCGGACGATATGACAGAGTTTTTATCAGAAGAATTAACAGAGAAACAGCTACAGACAATTAGGTCTATAGCTGAATCCGGCAATTATCCATTATCTTTAGATGGATTGCAATAGTAGCAACCGTTTGCACCATTGATAGACAAAAAGGCTGCTCTTAATGCAGCATCTTCATAGCTGACGCAGTTCAATACATTTTGATGGTTAATTTCATCAATTTGACACTGGGGTGTTTCATTATCCAGGTCATGTATCTCGCCGGTGGCTTTATTTAATACATAACGGTTGCCATTAAAAGGGGAATTATATCTTCGCATGCAGGCAAACTCCTTTCTTCTGTATTTGGTGCTGGCACACCTGTATTTATATTATAAAGGAGCTGGATGTAGATAGCAACAAGAGGAGGGTGAGAAGAAATGAGGTGGACACAGAAATTGAGTGAAAATATTAAACGGGGAATCCGGAGCTGGTTAAACGTCACGCCGGCGAACCCTTACAGCATTCAGATACAGGAAACAATGGACTTCGAGCTGAATGCCATCCGGAACCGCATCTGGTATCGGGGAGATAGCAGCGAGCTGGAACAGATGTACAGCCAGAACCCGGAGTGGGCGGACAAATATAAGTTCTGGGCGTCCAGGTGCACATCGGGCATGGAGATGCGTAAGATTCACACGGGCCTGCCGGGACTCATCATCCGGATATTGGTAGCCATTGTCCTAGCTGACATGAACGACTTTGATTTTGATTCACCAGCTCAGGAGCAGCTTTGGAAGGAGATTGAGAAGGAGAACAAGTTCCGCAAGGCTTTGGAGAAATCCTTGAAAGAGGTGCTGTATATCGGCGACGGCGCCTACAAGGTGACCATCGATACGGCCTTGAGCCAGTATCCAATTTTAGAATGGTACCCGGGAGAACGGATTGAGATTGTCAAGGAGCGTGGGCGCCTGAAAGAGGTAGTCTTTAAAACACCGTATACGGTGCGGAGCCAGCAGTATATCCTGTATGAGCACTATGGTTATGGATACATATGCAACGAACTGTATAAGGGAGATGCGCAGGTGGATATGGGTGCCATAGAGGCAACGAAGGGAATCAAGGATACGAAATTTGACGACACAGTCATCCTGGCCGTGCCACTGCAGATATACGAGTCTACCAAATATGAGAGCCGCGGAGGCTCTATTTTTGATGGCAAATTGGACAGCTTCGATGCCTTCGACGAGGCATGGTCTCAGTGGATGGATGCGCTGCGTGCTGGTCGGGCCAAGACGTACATACCGGACTGCCTGGTGCCACACGACCCGGAGACAGGGAAGGTCATCCGGCCGAACCCATTTGACGACCGATATTTTGCTTCTGATAATGATATGTCAGAGAATGCAGATAACAAGGTCAATGTGGTGCAGCCAACTATCCCCCACGATAGTTATCTGGCGTCCTATTGTACAGCTTTGGACCTGTGCCTGCAGGGCGTTATCAGCCCATCCACTCTGGGGATTGATGTCAAGAAGCTGGACAACGCCGAAGCGCAGCGCGAAAAGGAAAAAGCTACCCTGTACACCCGGAATGCTATTGTGGAGGCTCTGCAGGAGACTCTTCCGGAGCTGGTCAGCGCGGCAATCAACGCTTGCAATATCCTTCATGGTAAGGGGGTGGAGGAGGTCAAAGTGGATATCCCCTTCGGTGAGTATGCAAACCCATCCTTTGAGAGCCAGGTGGAGACCCTGGCCAAGGCCCGTCCCGGCGTTCCAATGATGAGCATCGAGGCTCAGGTGGAGGAATTGTATGGTGATAGCAAGGACGAGAAGTGGAAGCAGGAGGAAATTGCCAGGCTGAAAGCGGAGCAGGGCATTGCGAAAGTGGAAGAACCCGGAATCAATACGGCTGCTGGCAGTTTTCAACTTAACATGAAGGGAGGAAAGCCAGATGAAGGTCAAGGTAATGAACCGTCTGTATCAGATGAGCCAGAAGGAGTACCAGGGACTGCTGCAGGTGGCAAAGGAACAGGTACCACTGGGTATCTACGCAATTGAGAAGCAGGGGTACGCGGAATTGCGTTGCGATAAATGCAGCAGCGTGACCCAGCTCAAGGCGTTGACACGGCAATTCAAGGCGCAGGGATTCAAGGTGTATGCAAATAAGGGAGTGTATTTGTCAGAAGGAGGCACGCCTGGAGCGGAAGGGGCGCTGATGAGTGCAACATAATGAGTATGATATAGGTGCTGCCTTCCAGGCCATAGAGGATGAACTTATCAAGTCTATGATACGGAACATGGACCGCCACCGTGCCGAGGAAACGAAGGAAGGCATTGAGTGGTCCATGTGGCAGGCCGAACAACTAAAGGCCCTGGAGAAGTACAAGCGGGAGAATCGAAAACGGTATGGAAAGCTGTTTCGGAATCTCAACAACGAGATGGGTGAGCTTATCAGAATGTCCAGGCAGCGTGGGAACATGCAGCAGGAAATCCAGATACTGAACGCCATCCGCAAAGGATTTCCAGCCAGGAAAATCAGCAAAGGTGCCACCGCCGAGTTTTTTAAACTGAATGACCGGAAGCTGGAAGCATTGATCGAGGCCACTACCCACGACATGGAAGCGGCGGAGACGGCTGTCCTGCGTAAAGCTAATGATGATTATCGTAAGGCAATCTTCAATGCCCAGGTTTATGCCAATACCGGTGCAGGAACCTACGAGAAGGCAGTGGACATGGCTACCAGGGATATGCTCTCACGGGGCCTTAACTGTGTAGAGTATGCCAATGGTGCCCGTCATACCCTGGCAGATTATGCCGACATGGCCATCCGGACGGCCAGCAAGCGGGCTTACCTGCAGGGCGAGGGAGAGAAGCGGCAGGAATGGGGGATTACTACCGTGATTGTCAACAAGCGCGGGAACCCGTGTCCGAAGTGCCTGCCATTTGTCGGCAAGGTGCTGATTGATGATGTGTGGTCAGGTGGAAAGAAATCTGATGGCCCATATCCGCTGATGAGTACTGCCATCGCGTCCGGCCTGTATCATCCCCGGTGCAAGGACAGCCACACCACCTATTTTCCAAGCATTTCCACGGCAGATGATACTTGGTCAAAAGACGAATTAGAAGCTATTGGACAGGTAAATAAACAGGAAGCTGACCGGCAATACGCTGCAAGGCAAGCAGAGAAGTATGGAAGGCTGGATAAGTATTCACTGGATGAGGGCAATAAGAAGCAGTACGGACAGAGGATGAAGGAGTGGCGTGACATCCAAATTAAAACTGGTGGCATGGGCAGGTCGTTGGATGTTACAGAAAAATGGATGGAAGAGGCGTCACCGAACTCGCATGAAGTAGTTGACCTATCTGAATATACATTAAACGGCACTACATATAAGGTTGATGGAAAACATGTATTGTTGGATTATTCAGATAAGGAAAAACAGATAGCGCAACTTTTGAAACGTGAACTCGGAGGCGAAATATTCATGGTTCCCAGGGTTTTGGATCCACCTGGAATATCAACGCCAGATTACATATTCAGAGGAGAGGCATTTGATTTAAAAGAGTTGTCAGGCACAAGCAAAAATTTGATTTATAATGTGGTTTCAAAGAAAAAACGACAGGCGGGCAATTTTATCCTAGAGATTACTCAATGTCCGTTGGATGAGAGTGAGTTATATAAACAGGCAGACGATATTTATTGGTCAAGACATACAGCCTTTGTAGATAAAATAATATTTATTAAAGATGGCCAGATAAGAAAAATCTTCAGGAGAAAAAAATAAAGAGAAACGATGGCCCAACCCAATAAGTGGGGGTCAGGTACCGTTCCTCTTTAAAAGATATCTTATCTGTATTATACGATATTATGCCCAAAATGTCAAATTAAGCATGTGATGGCTGGTGGTATTTTTAGTTGTTGCGATATCACAACAGATAGGAGGTGATCCGATTATCTCCCTTTGGGGCGCAGGGTAATGCGTCTTATTTTTGTGCCAAAACGCGACAAGGCCTAAAAAGGTGCGCGGCCGGTGACACCGATGACAATGGATAGCAGTAAAGGGTGACACCCTTAAAATGGAAAGGAGCATAAACGATGAGAAAGAAATTCACAATGAACTTACAGTTATTTGCAGAGCCTACTGGTGGAGCAGGAGGAATCGAGCTGACGGCAGCAGGGCAGGGGCAGCAGACACAGCCGTCTTCGGCCGGAGGGCAGCCACCAACAGTACCGCAGATTGACTATACCAAAATCCAGCAGATGTTGGAGGGCACCCTGGCAGCTAAAGAGGACACGGCCCTGAAAGCCTACTTCAAGCAACAGGGGCTGAGCCAGGAAGAGGCCGAGCAGGCAATGGCGACATTTAAGCAGCAGAAAGCTGCCCAGCAGCCGGACGTTGGAGCTATCCAATCCCAGCTTGCCCAGGCCCAGGCGGCAGCCCAGCAGGCGGAGATTGATAAAGCTGCTACACTGGCAGCCATCGGCCTTGGCATTGACGCCAAGACAATCCCCTATGTCCTAAAGATGGCAGATTTAGGCCAGGTCATGGGGCAGGATGGGAAAATCAATGATGAGGCACTTAAGGCAGCCCTGAACAAGGTGCTGGAGGACGTGCCGGCACTAAAACCCCAGGCACCAGGATCCACCGGATTCATCCAGGTGGGCGCAGCCAGCGGGCAGCAACAGACCCAGACAACAGATGACGCCCTTAAAAAGGCGTTCGGACTCTAAAGAAAGAGAGGATTAAGAAATGGCAGTATATGATTATGCAACAACCTTCACCCAGCTCCTGCAGCAGAAATATGCAAAGGAGTTGTGCTCTGATGCACTGACACAGAGTAACCAGCAGGTGAAATTCATTAACGCCCAGACCATCAAGCTTCCGAGGATGGCAGTGACCGGATACAAAGACCATACCCGGACACCAGGCTTTAACTCAGGAACGCTCAGTAATGACTGGGAGGCAAAGAAACTGGAACACGACAGGGATGTTGAGTTCTGGATTGACCCCATGGACATTGACGAAACAAACCTGACCTTATCCGTGGCAAACATACAGAACACTTTTGAGACCGAACAGGCCATCCCGGAAAAAGATTCCTATCGTTATTCCAAACTTCATGCAGAACTGACCGCTTATTCTGGCCGTATCAGTACTGATGTCATCACGGCAGCCAACTTCCTGGAAGCTTTTGATGAGGAGATGGCGAGAATGGATGAGGCTGGCGTCCCGGAAGAAGGGAGAATGCTGTATGTCACCCCAACCATGAATAAGATTGTGAAGGAGGCGGAAGGACTCCAGAGGGTCATGACCGTAACGTCCCCGTCCACAATCAATCGTAAGGTACATAGCCTGGATGATGTGACCATTAAGATGGTGCCTGCGGCCAGGATGAAGACTAAGTATGACTTCACTACAGGATGCGTGGCTGCCTCTGATGCGAAGCAGATTAACTGGATTCTGATTCATGCCTCTTGTGTGGTATGCCGGGATAAATACAGCTATATCAAGCTGTTTACCCCAGGAACAGATTCAAGGACGGCAGATGGGTATTTGTATCAGAACCGTTGTTACGGAGACCTGTTCCTTCTTGAAAAGAAGGTTGATGGGTGTGCCATGAATGTGGAAGCGGCCGGAGCGTAAGGAGGTAGCATGAGAGCAGTTAAGGGAAATAAAGAGTACACCATTGATGAAAGCCAGCAGAAGTCCTATCAGGACGCTGGCTTTGATATTGTGGGCGATGATGGCCAGGTGACCGCATATGGACGCGGAAAGACAATACCTTATGATGAACACATGAAGGCAGTGAAAGAGATTGAGCGCCTTCAGGACCTAGCGGCTGAAAGGAATGCCGAAAATGTAGCGTTGAGGGAGGAACTTGCTTCACTCCGGGCCGCAAAGCAGGAACCGGCAAAGAAAGCGGAGAGTAAAAAGGCAGGTGAGTAATATGCCCTATGAACCCTATGCCACATATGAATATTACTGTGATGTATACAAGGGGACCGTAATCCCCATGGATGAGCTGGACAGGGCCCTTAATCAGGCCAGCCGCCACGTTGATTCCCTGACCTACAACCGGATTGTAGGCCGGGGATTTTCTAATCTGACGGCCTTCCAGCAGGAAACCATACAGGAAGTGGTCTGCCAGCAGGCGGACTTTGAGCATGAGAACGCGGACGAGATTAATACCATCCTGCAGGGCTACAGCATCAACGGTGTATCCGCACAGTTCGGTAGCAGCTGGAACGTATTTACAGACAAGGGTGTAGCCATGAAGCGCGATGTGTACGCTCTGCTGTCACAGACGGGCCTATGCTGCCGGTTAGCGAGGTGAGGCTATGAAATACCCATGTTTAGTGCCAAAACGGCTATGCAGGACGGATATACACGTCCATCTGGAATCAGAGGATACAGACAACCGCGGCCATCCAGAGAAGGTAGTGGACTTGGACCTAAAATGTAACTTCCAGGACCGGGCCAAGACCATTCTGACCACAGAAAAGAAGCTGGTGCAGATAACCGGTACGGCCCTGTTCCCCGGGGACATTGCCCCAGACTTCCCAACCTTAAGCGGGGGTACCATAACTGTATTTGGGGAAGAGCGGAGGATTGAACAGGGGATGAAAGCCAGGAACCCGGATGGGACAGTGAACTATTGCCAGCTGGAGGTGGTCTGATGCAGGTAAAATCAACTGTGAAAATGAATTTCCCACGGATTAAGCAGCTGACACAGGCAGCTGTGACTGCCCTGGAGATGACAGCGGAGGCGTTGCATACAGAGGTTGTACAGGCCCAGGTGATGCCTTTTGAGACTGGCAATCTTCAAAATGAGAATACATTTGTCGATTACAGTGAATCCAAGCAAGGCAAAGTAACGCTGGTGCCCAGCACACCTTATGCACGGCGTCTGTATTATCATCCGGAGTACAACTTCCAGACGGACGAGAACCCGTTTGCCGGCGGTGAATGGTACGAACCGTGGCTACCTGGTGGAGTAAGCCAGGATTTTGCCAGGAACGCATTTAAGCGGTTTTACAAGAAAGCAGGTGGTGTATGATGCTGAAACTGGACGATATCCGGGGATACATAGCCGGTCTGGCCATTGCTGAAGACAGGAATGTCTATATCGGGAAGCTGAACAATAAGAAGGACCATTCCATAGGCGTGTATCACCGGCAGGGCAGCGGCCCTCCCGTGATGGCGCTGGGTGGCCATGATTACAGCAGCTATGATGTCCGGCGTATATCACTGCTGGTCCATTGGGACAAGGATGTGCAGGCATCAGAGCGGGCTGCCTATGCACTATATGAGAAACTTAAAAACGTGTCCAGCCTGTCTATAGAGGATACGCCCATTAACTGCATCATCCTCCAGGTTCCAGAACCGGTGGATGTGGGGACGGATGACAAGGGCGTATACGAATATGTGATATGGCTGGATTTTGTATATCAGAGAAAGTGAGGTATAAGAGATGGCAGAAGCAACTGGAAAAGTGTATCCGGTGCATAACAATGTGTTTAAGTTTGGTATAAAAGGCCGCGAAAGTGCAGAGGAGGATATGGCTGTACCGTTAGACTTGGAGAACTTCGCTCCGACAATTGACGGTACTGTGGAGGAATGGTACTCCATGGATGCGAAGGGCTGGGCAAAGGCAGCTATGACCGGTAAAAAACTGGGCTTTTCCTTTAAGGGTAAAAGGTCGGTCGGGGACCCAGCCAATGACTATATTGCCAGCCTGTCCTGGAAGTTCGGGCAGGATGTCATGACTAAGTTTGAATGGACTATGGTATCCGGCGCAAAGCTGGCCTGTGACGTGGTCGTGAACGTGACTACACCGGGCGGCGGCGATACGACCAACATTGACGCGCTGGAGTTTGAGGTGACGGGATATGGTGCCCCGACATTCACGCCGGCACCAGGGGCATAAGGAGGATTTGATTATGGCAAGGAAGGTAGATATCACAGATAAACTGAGTTTTGAAGGGAACCCATCCCTGGTAATAAAGGGAAAGGCACTGGAGGTCAACGCAGATGCGCCGACCATGCTTAAGGTTATGGGTCTGATGTCAGGTGACGACCCGGGTGCACAGGAAATCTTGGACGCATATGACCTGATGTTCCCGGAAAAATCCAAGAAAGAGATGGAAAAGATGAAGCTGGGCTTTAGTGACTTGATTATTGTGGTCCAGGAGGCAGTGCAGCTTATTTCCGGCGTGGAGGAACCTGCCGGGGGAGAGCAGTGGCCCATACTATGACATGTTTGATGACTGGGATCTGATTGTGTCCAGTTTTCTGTCACAGTATGGGCTAAGAGTACGAACGAAAGAGTTTGAAACAGTCTCCTGGGACGAATTCAAGGCGCTGATTGCCGGCCTGTCCCCGGAGACTGCCCTTGGCCGGGTGGTGGCCATCCGGTCTGAAACGGATAAGGATATCATCAAGCATTATACAAAGGACCAGCGCCGGATATATGATGACTGGCGTAACCGGGAAGTAAAGGAAATGGATGAGAAAACCTTCGAGAAAGAAATGGCCGGTCTGGAGAAGATGTTTGCGGCTATGTGCGGAGGTGGTAAATATTGAAAAAATAAGAATGCAGGTATCCTGCCCCTATTGTGGGTATCGAATGCCTATTTTTTATGACAAGACGGCAGTTTCCGCTGGCATATTTGCCAGATGCAAGGGGAAGAGTTGTAAAAGGGAGTTTGAGATAAAGATTAACCAAGACAAGTAGTGCCATTATGAGCCGATGTCTGATTTTAGATAGAGGCAGGTGATGTAAATGGCAGCTGACAGCGTTGGTCAGATTGGTCTTGACCTTGTAGTAAATAAAAACGATTTTGACAAGCAGATGAAGGGTATCCAGGGGCTGGCCAAGAAAGCTGGTGCAGCCCTGGCGGCTGCTTTTGCAGTTAAGAAGCTGATAGATTTCGGGGCCCAATGTATCGAATTGGGCTCCGACCTGCAGGAAGTGCAGAACGTTGTTGATGTAACGTTCCCACGGATGTCGAAGCAGATTAATGACTTTGCAAAGAATGCGGCGGTACAATTTGGCTTATCAGAGACGATGGCAAAGAAGTTCACTGGAACCTTCGGAGCGATGTCGAAGGCATTCGGCTTTGGCGAAAAGCAAGCTTATGAGATGGCCACGGCACTGACGGGGCTGGCTGGCGACGTGGCGTCGTTTTACAACATCAGTCAGGACGAGGCCTATACAAAGCTGAAATCTGTGTTCACGGGAGAAACGGAAACACTTAAAGACCTGGGCATTGTCATGACGCAGAGTGCCCTTGACAGCTATGCCCTGGCCAATGGATATGCGAAAGTAACCGCCAAAATGTCCGAAGCTGAGAAGGTGGCCCTGCGGTATCAGTTTGTGCAAGACCAGCTTACTCTGGCATCCGGGGACTTTGTTCGAACCGCTGATGGGTGGGCCAACCAGGTCCGAATACTGAAACTGCAATTTGACAGCTTAAAGGCTACGATTGGTCAAGGGCTTATCAATGTCCTTACACCGGTCATTAAGGTCATTAATACGATTATCGGGAAGCTGATGAGTTTGGCCAATGCTTTTAAGGCCTTTACGAACCTGATATCCGGAAAAAATGGTTCCGGAGGCGGAGCGTCAGTTGCCGCAGCCGGCATGGAGGCTGTGGCGGAGTCAGCAGACAACGCAGGCGCTGCGATGGGCGGAGCCGGTGGAGCAGCAAAGAAAGCCGCAAAAGACATCAAAGGTGCGACAACAGGTATCGATGAACTGAATATTATTCAGCCACCAGATTCTGGCTCAGGTGGCGGAGGGGCCGGTGGGGGCTACGACGCAGATGAGTTTGACATGGGAGAGATTGACACCTCTCCGGTCGACGAGATGGATGCCAAGTACCAAGCGTTGATTGACAAGGCGAAGGAGCTGGCCGACCTTTTTAAATATGGGTTTAAAATTGGCTTTGGTGACACATCGGTTCTGGATAGCATCCAGTCTTCGATTAATGGAATCAAAAAAAGCCTGAAGGATATTTTTACGGATCCGGCAGTAAAGAAAGCCGCCGACAACTTTGTGAAACAGTTCTCGTATAACCTGGGAAAGATAGCTGGAAGCTTTGCCTCTGTGGGGGCTACGATTGCAGATAATCTACTGGGGGGAATTGACAAATATCTACAGCAAAATAGTCCCAGAATAAAAGATTTCCTGGTATCAATGTTTGATATCGGAAGTGATATAACTATGATATCTGGTCGCTTTTCGGAGGCCACTGCGGATATTTTTTCCGTGTTCCGGAGCGATGCGGCAAAACAGATTACTGCTGATATAATAGCTGTTTTCTCTAACGGCTTTATGGGGGCGCTTGAATTGGGAGGCGCTTTCGGCCGTGATATGCTGGATTTAATAACAGCACCAATTATCGAAAATAGCTCTGGATTTAAAGAAGTGTTCAATGGAATTTTGGCGGCGGTTCAGACTATAACAGGTTCAATCAGTGAGACGTTTTCTAAGTTTGTAGACACCGTATTAGATGTATACAACAAAAATATTTCACCATTGATTGAAAGTATCAAAACAGGGCTATCGGATATTGCAAAAAGTGCATTAGAAGCATTTAATACACATATTCTTCCGGTTATTCAAAACGCGGCAGATCGTTTTGCTGAGTTTAATACAAGTACTTTGCAGCCGCTTATCGAAAAGTTCGGCGAGTTTGCCGGAAAGGTAACAGAGTGTATACAGACGGTTTGGGAGACAGTCTTACAACCCTTCATCACATGGTTTATCAATAACATAGCACCGATAATCGCCAGCAACCTAAAAACCGCTATAGATAATTTTTTTACTTTCTCAGATAGTGTTTCGGAAGTAATCGGCAATGTTTTGGATGCCCTTGGAGGTCTATTAGATTTTCTGATAGGCGTGTTTACCGGGGATTGGGAACGGGCTTGGGATGGAATTAAGCAATTCCTTTCGTCTTGTTGGGAAGCTATGAAGGCATTGGTTCGGGTTGCCTTTGATGCAATTAAATTATGTATTGACACGGTACTCAATACCATAAAAGGTCTCTGGGGACTGATCTGGAATAATATAAAGTCCTTCGCGGAAGAAATCTGGAATGCCATAAAGAATAAGGCTACGGAGGTATTTGGAGCTTTACGCGATAAGCTTTCCGAAATCTGGGACAATGTCCGTTCTACTGTTGAAGAAAAGTGGAACGCCATCAAAGAGTGGTTTGAGGACATCTGGAAGAAAATTAAGGACGTCTTTAAACTGGATGAAATGGTGGAAATCGGTAAAGACGTCATGAATAAACTCTGGGACGGTTTAAAGGCTGTTTGGGAGGAAATAACAGAGTGGCTTTCAGGCATTGTAGATACAGTTAAACAGATTTGGCAGGACGTTTGTGACACCGTCAAAAATATATTCAAGAAGTCCAAAGAAGCAGAAGACAGAGATAGTGATAGTGGTAGTAAATCTAAAAAGAGCGGCGGCCGCGGTTCTTCCACCGGTCCAGCCAGTGAAATTTCCGGTCATGCCAGTGGTGGCTTCCCACGGTCTGGCCAGATGTTTGTGGCGCGGGAGGACGGAATTCCTGAAATGGTCGGCAGTTGGGGAGGCCGCGCAGCCGTGGCCAATAACATGCAGATTACCGAGGGTATTGCCAGGGCAGTGCAGGGCGGCATGCGAAGTGCAATTGCGCCGTTGGTATCCACAATAGTAAATGCGGCCAATCATGCAGCTCCGCCGCTTGCAATGGTCGGTAGCACGGCACCGGCATATACACAAGAGGATATAATGCAGGAGATGGTCAATCGAGCTGTCGCAATGACATCCGGAACAGACAACGCAAGTGAGCAGCATTTGGCTATTATGGTGGAACTGCTGAAAAAGATAATCGAACTAATCGAAAATCTGGATTTGGTTGTCAACATCGACATCCGGGAAATCCGGAAGAAACTGAAAGATTTAGAGAAGCGCACGGGTTATGGATTTACGTAAGGAGGCGGTGAGATGGCAGTAATTACAATCAATGGCCGGGAGTTTCCCGCCCCCGATATTGGAGGAAACCTGGTGGTGGCTACGAACGTAAGTGACGGCAAAAACGCAAATGGCGAGTTCGTCGGCCAGAAGGTGGGGCGGGACCAGTATAAGTTTGACGCTCTGCAGTGGAAGTTTTTGGACGCCGCTACTTGGTCTGCCATGCTGCAAGAGTTTAAACAATTTGTGGTAACGGCCCGGATACCCGACATGGTACATAATGATTGGATAACGATTCGGATGTATCCCGGGAACCGGACGGCTACGCCGATAGAATTTGATTCCGATGGCCTCCCGACGAGGTACCGAGACTGCAAGGTGAATATTGTGGATTGTGGGGTGATGGAGTAATGCAGGAATGCAGCCAAGCCTATAAAGCGGAAATGAAAAAGGAGTATCGTAACCGTTCCTACGTGCGAGTGACAATCGGTTTGATTAACCAGGAAGCCCAGGCTTCCGCTTTTGTTCCGGATCCGACCAATTACGCCTACTACAGTAATCTAAAATGGCCCCTGGACAATTATTCGGTGTCTGAACTATACGCCACTTGCGACGAAGATTACAGCACGGTGGATGGCAGCATGTATTTTCTACCCCGCCGTCGGCAGGACGTAGTGTTAAATGCAGGTATTGTAACAGAGGAGCTGTCGGGGGGTATTCTGATTCATTTCCCGATACAGTACAATATCAAGGGGTTGACTGTAGAGTTTGGCAAGGCGTATCCAGTAGATTTTACAATTGAATCCGACAATAACACAGTGGAAATAGCCGGGAATGCGTCTGGACATTTTGTAACAGAGGAGATTTTTACGGCGGCTACTTTCCTGCGATTTACGCCGTCAGTCATGGTCAATGGCCAGAGCCGGTTCCGCATTCATCAGCTGACAATGGGGATCGGCATTTATTTTGATAATAAGAAAATTAAATCGGCCAGCAAGAAGGAACATATCAGCCCTGTATCAGAGGAATTGCCGACGATTGATTTTGACCTGACGGTGGAAAACAAAGACCGCGCCTATGATGTGGAGAACAGCGAAAGTACGGTGAATTTCCTGGAGCCGGGGCAGGAGATATCGGTGCTGTATGGCCAAGAGTTGGATGACGGGACAGTGGAGTGGTTGCCAGGAGCTACAGTGTCCCTAAAAGAATGGTCTGCGGATGATGAAGAAATGAGTTTTTCTGCGTCCGACCGTTTTGACGGAATGAACGCGACATATTATAAGGGGCTGTACCGGGAGTCTGGTATCAGCCTGTATGATTTGGCCACAGACGTATTTGGCGATGCTGGCGTGGATTACCGGACATACTGGTTAGACCCATATTTAAAAAACGTATTAGTGAAAAATCCTATGCCTGTGGTTACACATAAGGAAGCGCTGCAGATTATTGCAAATGCCGGCCGGTGCATCCTGTATCAGGACCGCTCCGGAGATATTTATTTGAAATCCAGTTTTATTCCGGATATGGTTGCCAACTCAGACAATGAAACCTATTTTTCACATGCCGGCGCCGTTTTGAATGGAGCAGATAAGGCGGACTACGCGATGCCCGTCCGTAACTATTCGGACGCAAGGCCGACACAATATTTTCTGCCCCGGCAGGCTGAGGGAACTGCTTACTTGGATACCGGTTATATATCGGAGGAAACAGCTGATGAGAATGGCCTGTTTTCGGAGAATCCAACCATTACCATTGTTTTGGAGGCTGCGTTTAAATGCTTCGGCCTGACGATGGAATTTGGGCGAAATCATCCGGAGCAGATGATATTTCATGCTTATTATAATGACGAGCTTCAGGAAAGCTACAGTGTAACCGTATTGGAGGCGTTATCGGTTATTAGTCATGAATTTCCAGAGTTTGACAGGCTGGGCCTGGGATTTTCCAGAGGCTGCCCGGATAACAGGGTTGTGCTGAATCATATTTCTTTTGGCGACAGTACAGATTATGTGCTGGAATATGGCCATGAGCTGACGAAGACACCGAAGGGAACACAGGTAGAGAAAACCAGGGAGCTGCAGGTGATGCGGACCCTGTACAATCCGGTAGATGAACAAAAGGAACTGGCGAAGGAAACCATTACGTTGTCTGCGATAGACAACCGTTACACCTTCTACTTTTCGACCCCGTCATATGATCTGTCCTGTGTTATCACAGAGCCGCAGGCTGGGCAAACGGCAGAGATTGTGGAATCAAGCAGTTATTATGCTACCGTGGAAGTAACCGGCGTGGAGGGGGTGGCTGAGGTGGCAATAACTGGTAGGGAATATGGAAAATCGAAGGCAATGGTCAGCCGACAGTTGAATCCAACCGGCAGTCTGGAGATGTGGGAGAACCCGCTTGTGTCAGATGCGAGACATGCTGCAGATCTGGCGGACTGGATCGGCGATTACATGAAAGCGGATCGGGAATATGCGCTGACTTATCGCGGAGAACCGAGGATAGATGCAAGCGATATTGTGTTTTTAGAGAACCGGTATGTGGCGGATTTGCTCCTGAGGATTTACGATCATACGCTTAATTTTAACGGTGCTCTGTCTGGGAGCATGAAGGCAAGGAGGGATATGAGCAATGTGGCAACAGCCAAAAACCGACTGGCAGGACAGTGATTATTTTAATATCGGTGACTACAATCGCATCAAGGGCAACATCAATGAGATACGGGTCCAAGCCCTTACCCTCTGGCCGGATTTTGACCTTGAGGACATGGGGGAGGATAAGACATATCAGGATTACGGCTTCCATGCAGATGAAATTAACCGCTTTGAGGCCAATATAGACCATGTCTGCGCTGGGACATATCCTTTTGCGGTAGGAAATAGGAAAACTTTTTATGATAACCAGCCATTTATCGACTGGCGGGAGTTGAACCGGATTGAAGAGGCATGCCGCTTTATATATAACAATATTCAGAGCAGGATTAACGGTCGGAAGAAGCTGGCCTTTACGCTAAATGGAGGTGCTTTTTAAAATGGTACTAAAAACAGACTACAAGGACGCCATGTATGACGGGGCGAGGAAGTGGCGCATTACCCAGAATGCTGACGGGACGTCCGGAATCGCAGACGAGACAGGATACACACAGGATGGTGACAAGTTCGGAGCAAACGATATTAATGCCACGAACAAGGAAATTAACCGCATTAATCACACAACAGAAGTGACATTAACGGCATCTGGTTGGACAGGTAGCGCTGCTCCGTTTAGTCAAACTGTTAATGTAACAGGAGCTACATCCGACCTGGAAGCGATCCTGGTCAGTGCGCTGGCCGATGGGGCGAGTGCCGCCATCCAAAAGGCGTACATGAAGGCATTTGGTATTATCACCAGCGGAACAGCGACATTGGGAAATGGGACGGCTACATTTAAAGTGTACAAGAAGCCGGTATCAGATTGCAAAGTTGGACTGAAGGGGGTGTAGAGTATGGGAAAAATATGGATGTCTGGAGGAGGAGGCGGCGCCGACCTGGATGTAATAACAGCTGGCGCAGAGGATGTCCTGGCGAGCAAAGTAATCGTGGATAAGGACGGGGAACCACTGGTTGGCACGATGAAGAATCAGGGGGACTGGGGATTTCAGGAACTGACAGCCGGCTCTGCGGTGGCAATCCCAGAAGGAAAACATGGCGGTGGCGGAAAAGTGACAGCAAAAAGCCTGGCCAGCCAGACACCTGGCGATTCGGCAGCCGGGCATATCCTTGCCGGAAGAACGGCATGGGTGAATGGCAGTAAAATAACCGGCACGATTCCCAGCCAGGCGGGAGGAACATTGACACCCTCCACATCGACAGTAACTGCAAACTGTTCTGGCAAATACATGACAAGCAATTACACCATTCCAGCCTTCGCCTTACCGCCAGCAAACGCTCTCCGTAAAGGCTATTCCTACACCTTGTACGGAAAGACAGTTACTGGGACGATGCAAATTTTTGTTAATACGCCTACAAATGTTACTGGAAATGAAACAGGAGTAACTATTTTGTCTGGCTCTAACACTGGTTCGGTGTTATTTACTAGTGATAAAAAAATAAACTTTAACAGCTATAGTAATCAAACCGTTGTTTTAAGACTTAATACGGCTGTTAACCTAACCGATTATAAGTATTTAAAGTTTACTATAGCAAGTGCTTTTACTACTTCTGCCGGTAGTAGCGCGAAGGCGAAAATCGGTGTAGCAACTAATAGTAACGGAACAGGTATAACATATAGTAACGAAGTGGAAGTAGCTCCCTCTTCTAAAGACGTTGTGGTAGTATTAGATGTTACTGGGCTATCTGGAATGTATTTTGTTTATATATCGAGTTATGCAACAAAGCCGGGCTACTCTCAAGGTGGTAGAAACTGTGTATTCGCTTTGTCAAATTCATAAATACCGTATTGTTTAACTACTAATTAAGAGTTAGATAGTATTGCTTCGGTTATGTGGGCGATGCAAGATCCGCTGCTTGATACAACATTTACATTGCCGGAAACCTCAAAACATATAAAATATGTCCCGGTCAAGTCTGATACATCAAGTATTAAAGTACCCTCATCTGCTGAAAGACTTTGGCATGGTAGGTACCGCCCTGGTCAGTTTCTTTTTTTATGCGGTTCAGCAGGGGATATTCCATTAAAGCGAAGGAGGAAAAGATGGATTTAACATTTATTACACAGCATTACATACCATAGTGGCCTGCCTGGTGGTCGGCTATTGGATGTGTGGCCGTCGGAACGGTCAGTCTGGAAAGTATCGTGTACGGGGCGGTAACAGGACTTGCCAGTACCGGCCTACACCAGGTTTTCAGCCAGTTAATCAATAAAGAATAATAAGTAACCTGGGGAGCCGATTGGCTCTCCCTTATTTTATAATTAAACCATGAAAAGGAGATTAAGACTATGACAAACTGTAAGAAACACAAAATCAATGATGCAAACCACTACAAACACTTAATACCGGACACGGACTGTACTTGTGATGTTGGTATTAATGGCCCAGCTGGGGACCCGGACTTAATCGCGAAGGGGAGCGGAGGGTATGACCATCCGCAGACTCCGCCGGCGAAAGGGCCGGGAGCAGAACCGGAGCTGCTGGCGAAAAGCAAGCCGCCGTTAAAGCATCCGGAAACACCCGCAGCGACTGGACCAGCAGCAGAATAGTTGCGACATTAAAATGGACAGGGCGGCCCTTTGGGGCTGTCCTGTCACTGAGGTGACCATGTATATTGACACAAATACAATTATAACGGTAGCCAGTGCAATGACAGCATTGGCTGGCCTTTTTTTGGCCCTTTTTGGGGGCACTTGCAATTGGCTGCCATTTTTTCGGCCATTTTCGGCGGGTATCGTTGGGTTTTGAAACGAAATCAGCAAGACAAAGAAATCGAGCAAATAAAATCAGAACAGTGCCTGCTTACCTATGGAGTACTGGCTTGCTTAAAGGGATTGAAAGAACAGGGGTGCAATGGCCCCGTAACAGAAGCTATCAATAAAATAGAGAAACACATCAACCAGCAGGCACATGAATGAGAGGAATAATTATGGATTTTGGAATTGCAAGTGTAGCAGGAATTACAGCACTGTGTTATCTGGCCGCTATGGCCGTCAAAGCGACATCGGTAGACAACAAGTGGCTGCCGGTTATTTGCGGCGTAATTGGGGCCGCCCTGGGCGTTGTAGGCATGTATACGATGCCCGATTACCCGGCAACAGATATCATCAACGCGGCGGCTGTCGGTGCGGTATCAGGCCTTGCGGCTACAGGTATTAATCAGATGTACAAGCAGCTTAAAGACAATCAGTAAAAGCAGACAGAGGCGCCGGTGGAAGAGACAGTATAAGTTGCGATATCGCAACAGTGCATAAGGCCCAGGATGTCCCGGGCCTTTTTTAATAGGAGGTTATAATGGTACAGAGTGAACAGAGCAGAGAACTTGGAGAAAAGTGGTTTAAACAGCTGCAGACCGAAGTGGCAGCGGCACCGGCAGAGAATCTGGAGGACTTCCGGGCGGCCATAGACCCGGATACGATGGGATTTTATGGTCAGGAGGGAGTGGACGATGAAGATTAATAAACTGCTTACCCCATACAATTATAACGACGGTCAGATTAGCCGTATCAAGTACATTGTAATCCATTATGTAGGGGCCACCGGCGGGGCAGAGGCCAACTGTAGATACTATGCCAGCGGCCGCATCGGGGCCAGCGCCCACTACTTTGTGGGCTTTGAGGGAGAGATATGGCAGTCGGTAGAGGATAAGAATATTGCCTGGCATTGTGGCGCGAAGTCGTACAAGCACCCGGAGTGCCGGAACACAAACAGTATTGGAATAGAGTTGTGCGTGCGCAATAAGGGCAGCCAGGCAGACACCAGCCGTGACTGGTACTTTGAGGACGCGACAGTGGAGGCAGCGATTGCCCTGACAAAAGAACTGATGGCTAAGTACGGCGTCACGGCGGACCATGTTATCCGGCATTACGACGTGACAGGTAAAATATGCCCGAATCCTTTTGTCTATAACCACACGAGACATACCTGGGAGGAGTTTAAAGCCGCGCTTAAATCAGCCGGTTTCACACCGGGCTGGGAGAAAGATACTTTGGGCAGATACCGTTATGTACAGGCAGACGGCACCTATGCAGTTAATAAATGGCTGATGATTAACCACCATTGGTATCTGTTCGGGAAAGACGGTTACATGCTGACGGGATGGCAGAAATGGAATAGTAGCAGCGTCATCGGTCCGGATGAACCGGGAGACTGGTATTACTTTGACGAGACGCCGGGAGGTCCGCTGGAGGGGGCATGCTGGCATGAGCGGCCGGGAGGCTATGGTGGACTGGAGATATGGGAAGTAGAATAGGGGATTTTATTATAAAATTAGGGCCAGAATTATCTCTGGCCCTAATTTTGGCATAGCCCTTATTTTTCGTTTTCTTGCTTTTCGTTCTTTTGCTTCCTAGAACCAATAACAAAAGTTCTAATTATTCCAACCAAAGATGATCCACTAATAGCACTTCCACTAACAACGGCTCCAAAAGAGTCTGGGTTAAGAATGATAATTAATATACCTCCTACAATACCGGATAGGGCTATTATAAAACCAAGAATAATGCCAAGTAATGCATCTCGCCCGGCAAGATCCAAACTGGTTTTTTCCATAAACCTTCGATGGTTAGCCTGTTCTTCTGCCATCTCCAATATTCTTGTTGCCGCTCCTGGGAGTATATCTTCATACTTTGCAAGAATTTCAGGATGTGGCAATGGTCCAGAAAACTCTGAACGTATCGCCTGCGCTATTAAGTAACCCTCGCCCGTGTTCGAAGCAGCATCCATACTTGCAGATGTTTCAGCAGTTGCAATTTCATTATCGTACTGGATGTTCTGTTCCATAAGAATCAAGAGCCTTCCTCATATCATTTCCTACAATTTCAAAATCCTTTTTTAATTCATTCATGTCGAAATTACTAGCTTCCGCATCTGTCATATACTGTGGATAATCAATTCGATTTAGATTCCTTAAATCCATAATTTTTGAAAGTCCGGAGACAAAGTAATGTTTAAGTCTATAGCCGTAACTATCATACGAATTATAGCCGTACATAATATCATCCCTCCTTGTACCGTTATTATAACAAATGTACTAAAAAAATCAAGCGCTATATATAGTATGGAAATTGATAAGAAGACTATATGTGGAACTGATTTGGTAATGCATTTAGAGATATTTACATCGGAGATAAAAGTATTTTGTGATTTTTTTTGTTACAATCAAGCCCCTCGGCCGTTTTTATAAGCGGAAGAGGGGCTTGCCATATTATAGAATATTACCAACCTTCTATCACTTCAGGTTCCAATCCTGGAAGATTAAGCAATTCAACCTTGTAATATGGCGGTGTGTCCATAGGTGAAAATTGCAGGGCGCGAAAGACTTTAGCGGGGGAATATTGACCGTTCGGGCAATTATGTTCCCACCAGTACAATCTATCCAACGTCATACTTCCGGCTGGGCGGGCGGCAGATGAATCATTCATAAACATATTTATGATGGCATTTTTGATTGCCAGTGCATCACCATATGTGAATCCTGTAATTTTTGCCAGCTGTGGATAGATTGAACCACGAAAGACATATGCCCCATGATCAATCTGATACCGGGTCCCCATTGTATCGCTTGACCTTTCAGACCTTGACGAAGGGTCATTTGAATTAACTGATTTTGTCAAGTTTTTCTGTATTACGGTTACGTAATCCAGAGATACGGCGTCTTGAATTGAAACAGGTCCCCGGACACATTCGGATATACCTGCTTCTTCTTCGGATTCTTTTGACGCTTTGGAAGATTTGAAAGCAAATACCTGACCGAATGCCCGGACATCAATCCATTTTTCACAGGCAATTTTACGGTAGGAAGTCCTATCTTTTGATTTCGCGGCCTGAACCATGTCCGGCTCCGCCTTCACCTTGCTGTGAAGGCTTTTCTGTTCATCAAGCAGTTCTTCTTGCTTGACAATAAAAATATCATATCCATTTTCTGAAAGGCGATCTCTTATTTTTCGCTTTAAGCAGACGTCGGTAATGGTTCCATTTCCGTTAAAATCTTGTCGCGGGACGTTTCCATTAATCGGATCGCCATTCGGGTTACATCTTTCTGCAACAATAATACCGCAGAAATCAATCCTGTTCTGCAATATAGCCGAGGTATCCATCGTCCCCCTCCTTTTCCCGGACAAATATTGTAAACCGGATGAAATCCATAATATAAGGTTTTGTATTCCGCACATTAGAGGACTTAGCTTCCCAATTTTCTATTGTCCTAAGCGAAATATGGTACATAGCTGACATTTTTGCCATGCTGACATTAAGTCTTTTGCGCAAGCCTGGAAAATCCAGGCCTGCAAGTTCGAAAATCAGGGACAAATCCTTTACGATTTCATCGGTATTTGCTGCTTTGTTCATCCATTCTTGCCAGCTAAGGCTCATTATAAACTCTTCCGGCTCTTTATGCTTGACAGCTTCATCACATAGTCTGATAAACGTGGTATATAACATTTCATTTCCTCCCTTTTTATGCCCATAATCTTTCTTCGCCCTGGTACTGGTGAACGTTTCCATCTTCACGAACCATTTTTAACGGGGTTCCATCAACGTCTCCATCTTCCCACACTGTTAAAACGGCCTCAAGGACATCCAGATCCTCAAATGCTTTTTCTGCTGTATCATACGCTTCGCTGTAAGATTCGAACCAATCTGCCATATCGGCTGTGTTCCAATCGCTATCACTGTTTACTGATTTGATGTTAACGGCATACTCTTTTTTCATCTTCATATCTCCTTTTTTATTTGAATTGCTTACCTCTTGTTTATGTATTTATTATACCACCCAATGAGTGGTATGTCAAGAGAAATATCAATTAAATTTAAAATAAAGTTGCTCGGTTAAATAATATATCGGTCACAAAACCATTCCCTTATCCGTTTATTGGGTATAGGGGCTAAAATATGCCTGCGATATATTAAAAAGGGGACGACGCCGGGAGACATGCTCTCCGTTGGCCTCGCCCCACATATCCTACTCTTCACTAGGCCCCGGACCCTCAGCTGGGGCCATTTCAATGCGGTCGATACCGGCAGCGAAGCAGCAGGCCGATGACATAAGGCCAGTCAGTTAAAAGCGATAAAAGAAATTTTAGAGTGTGCCTATGACGAATTGTTTGAATGAAAACATTAGTCAGAAGTGAGCTGAGTTTTTTAATATTTCAGAATGTCTAAGTTTTGTCCAAGTACACCCGTTCCGCCCTTATATAATAAGGAAAGGAACCCTGACTTTTAATCAAGTTGTCCGGGGTTCGAATCCCCGATGCCTCATGAATGAAAGATAGCGGAAAACCTTGTAATTACAGGGCTTTCCGCTTTTTTTGACGGTAAAATTATCTAGGCAATTTTATAGAAAAACAACGAAAAAACATGTCTAAAATCTGTCCAAGTAAGCAAAATTTTTCAGGATGTCTAAATTCTGTCCAAGCTGTCACAGCGCAATCGCTGTTTTTACGACCTCTTGAACGTTCTCTTTTTCCTCCACAATATGGCTGTAAACGTCGATGACCATCTTCTCTGTGTCGCCCAGCAGCTCCGCGATTTTCTTTGTGCTGATAGCTGGAATCTGGTAGCACAGCTCCGTACAATAATTGTGCCTGAAGATATGTGCAGTCAGATCGTGAATGACGTACAGGTTTTCAGTTCCGCCGGCGGCCAGATTCATCTTATTAATAATACGCTCCCACATGCGCCGGTAACTGCTTTTGGTCATCATGCGGCCATCCTGGGTGTGCATCAGATACGGTGCTGTCAGGCCTTTAAGATACTCCTTTAGATGGACGGCCAGAAATGGAGGGATAGGCACCGTACGCACCCCGTTTTCGGTCTTTGTATTCTTTACCCCGGGATTATTCACTCGAAACTCTACAGACCCTCTAACGGTCAATTCAGACGTTTTCAAATTGATATCAAGGGGCTTCAGGGCCAGCACTTCGCCGCGGCGGAGGCCACAGCCGTAGATAATCAGAACGAATGCCTTTTCCATCGGCGTGAAGTCAGCAGCCTTGATTGCCTTCTTTTCGGTGGCGGTAAGGGGCCGCTTTTCTCTGGCTTTGTACTTTGGCCTGTTGATTTTTTCGCACAGTTCCCGCAGCGCCTTTTCGGGGAGAAGTCGTTCATCCACAGCAGCCCGGATAATTTGTTTATATGTCAACATGATTTGTTGGCATATACGAGGTTTTTCGGATGCATTGTTGATAAGTAGCTGTAAATGTACTTTTCTTAGGTCCTGCAGCTTAACGCTTTCCAGCGCGGCAAAGTGCTTGTCTATAATATTTTTATACATCATCCTTGTATTGTACTCCCGGACAGCCTTGCTGGTCTCCAGCCATTCATCGGCGTAGGCCAGAAAGGTCATATCCGATGTCTGGATTTGATTTCCTTCTTCAATCCGGCGTTTCAATGCATTGACCTGTTTTTCAAGGTCGGCGCTGGACTTTCTTGATTTCAAGTTGATTCGGTGTTTTTGGCCGTATTCGTCATAAGTACCGTCCCAAGCCTTAGTACGATAAATACCATATTTGTCAGGTTTGTATTTTTGCTTTGCCATTATATCATCCTTTCCTGTTGCGATGTCGCAACTATTTTTGGGTATAAAAAATACGCCCCTTGCCAGGACGCTCCGAGGATGATATAATTTAGGTGTTCAAACCAAACTAAATCTTCCGGAGCTTCCGGCAAGAGATTATGTGAAAAGCTTCTGTGTTACCAGCACAGGGGCTTTTTACATGCTATTGTAGTAGTTGCTTTTTCTTAATATCAAATTCTTCTTGAGTAATTGCCCCCATGTCTAAAAGTTCCTTCAATGCTTTTATTCCTTTTAATGCATCTGTCATTTCCTTTGAAGTAGAAGATACAGATGATTCTTTTTCGATGTTATAGCATTGAATTTGTGAATCAATATCTGAATTGCAAACGATAGTAATAGGAAAGATTATACCATCATTTATTCTTTGTAATTTAATAATAGCTGTATTGTTCTTTTCTACTCGTTTTTGTAGTTGTTGAGTAGAGGATTCATTCATACTTTGTGTTTTGGACTTTCCTTTCCCACCTGCACCAATAGCGGCGCCAACTACAGTTCCTACGCCCGGAAACAAAACAGTTCCGATAAGTGCACCTGTTGCCATCTTCCCTGCTTTTCCTTTTTTTGTTGTTTCAGAGTTCTCGGATCCTTTTGTATTGGATGTAGTCATGAACTCATAATCAGGACCCTTCCAGTCATATGAAATAATTTTATAGAGGACAGAATCATCATAATTAAAATAGACTTCACCACTTAACTTTTGGCGAATGGTAGCATTATTACTTAATCCTAGCTCTTTGTTTCCAAAGGTCATATTTATTAGGACACTTCTATCCTTCGTACATTCGGCTTGCTTCGATAGCCGTGCTTTATTATTTTCTAATTCATTTTTTGCAGCGTTAACTAAATTATCCATCAGTCCCATACTATAATCCCCCTATTATTTTAATCTCAACTTGAGCAATTCCTCCGGCAATCCAGTACAATTACAGAATTGCTCGCGCGTATATTCTTCATAGCCTTTTAGCATATCATCATTAATTAAAAGATGAGCAGCAAATAAATTAGCTTGACTTTCAAGCTTAGATGTAAGCAATAAAGTATGACGACTCATAAATGCGCAGTTTTCTTTTGGATGCATAATTGCGTGACCTAATTCATGAGCTAGAACTACTTGCAAAAAAATTTCATCGTCTATATCGGAATTAAGAAAAATATATTTGCGTCTATTTATTAATTTATAAAATCCAGCGGCCGCATCGTCAAGGGGCATCCTTATAATAGTGATTCCTAAAGACTTGGCTATTTTTTCTGGATTATTTGTGCCAAGCATTTTTACATAATAAGAAACAAGTCTCCTGATTTTATCATTCAAAAATTATTCACCATCCTGTGATGCCTGCTTCTTTTCAGGCCTTGGCTTATATTTGTAGGGTCTGTACGTTACTTTGTTCTTTTTCTTTGCATCCTCCAAGGCAACTTCTATAGCTTGCCGGAGCAAATCCAGTTTTGAATCAGGTATGGGCTCACCGTTATAACATAGCGGGGCATCTTCACCGGACGCCAATTCATTCATTATACGATCAAGGTCTTTTGCAATGTCTCGCCTATCGTTATTACTAAGCTCAGACTCAATCTCCTCTTTTCCTGACATAATAAAATCTGTTGAGACTCCAAGATATTTAGCAATACTGGCTAGCCTATCTGATGGAAAGACTCCCTTTCTTAGCTGACTAATATACCCGTTTGAATATCCCAGATCCTTTTCCAATTTTGAGATAGGTATTTTACGTTCTTTGCATAATTTTTTCACTCTTTCAACGCTATTCACAGAATGCCTCCTAATTTTAGAGAAAACCCATAAAAATGGTATTGACAAATTAGAGAATAGCCTATATAATGAATTCAGGATTTAGAGAAGCCATAAAACATAATATAGGGAACTCTCGAAAAGTATGTATCTGACAATTCATATTTTAGATTATTCTCTAAAGTTTGTCAATGCTTTTCTCTAAAAATTCAACTAATTTTAGAAAGGAGGCTAAATTTTGCTTTATGACAAAATATCACTTTTTTGCAAAGAAAAAAATATTCCCCTTTACCTTTTTGAAAAAGAATGTGGATTAGGAAATGGAACTATAACAGGCTGGAAATCTTCTAATCCTAGAATTGATTCTCTGCAGAAGGTAGCTAAGCAAATGGGTGTCTCAATCGAAGAGCTCCTGAAATAAAAACACATGTTCGATGAAACCAATATATCACCATAACATGCATGTGTCAATGAGAAGGGAGGGGTAATACGAAGCTTAATAATTACACTGATGCGGAACTATGTGAGATTTATGAAAATCTTAACACATGGAAATGGGATACACGATTAGGCGATAAACCGAAGGGATGGGATGGGATGCCGAGATATAATCATCACTGGTACCACAAAGTTCTCAGAAGAAAAACAAAAACTGATTATGTAGATCCAATCTTGAGACAGATTAGGGATGTGGTACCAGAGAAAGAAATTTCAAGATATCGTTGTGTGAATGTATTAAAAATGCCTAATGAAACATTTGAGCAATGGTGGTTAAAAAATGGTGAATTTCGTTCCAATTGGTAGCAATAGATGTGAATAAACTAAGCAAAGCAATAAATGTGGTTATTCCATAAGGAATAACAAACATTAGATACCTGCTCCGTTGCTCTTCAATATATGCACGACCATCAGCACTAATTACATATCCATCATAAATAGGCATCCCTTTATCATCAGAATCTATATAGTGCCGGAGAATTAACCCCCTGTTTGCTAAGTACAGTGCAACATTATTTAAGCCATTCGGTGGAGTGAGAGTACTTGTAATTGCGTCTATCTGCTCATAACTTAAGTAATCAGCCGTATAGAGTGCTTTTAAAAGTTTATAAGATTTTTTATCTATCATATATCGGACCTTTTCTTCTGTATTCGATGCTACAACGCCTAAGTACAGTATAGGGCATAAGGACGATAAAATCAAGAAAGGAGCGTGATTGCATGCTGGAGTTTCCAAAACCTGTCATGAAGATGTCGGAACTTCAGAAAATGGGGTTCCCGGAAACCTATCTGAAGCGGGCTTACGGGGATAAAAACCAGACCTTCGCCACAAAGATGAATCCGGCATTAACAAAGAGTCCGGTTATTTTCGACACCGCTGGCTTCAAAATCTGGTGGGAAAAGCAGATTGAGGCACAGGTTCGGTCGATGCCCAGGAGAAGAGGGAGGTGATACCAATGCACAAACATGATTACACCGGTGCCCAGGTCGTCCGAATGCGGCGTCAGCTGCGGGTAGAACGGGCAGAACGACTATGGCTGTACAGGCTGCTGGCTGTGTCGTTAATTATCTGCGCAGTATTGACCGGAACGCTGCTGGCAGTGGCACAGACGGCAGGGATGTTGTAAGGGGGAGGACAAGCATGAGCAGACGAAGGAATGGCACCAACCGGGCCGGGGCTGCCATCGGCGTAAATATTTACACCGGGAAACTGGCTCCGAGAAAGAAAAAGAACCTGCCGGCGGCAACCGGACAGGCTCAGGGACATAGAAAATAATCATACCAACATTATAAAGCAAAAGTGGAGGAAATGCAAGATGGATAATAGTGACAAAATTTATATTGCGAGTGAAACGTTTCAAGAACTTTGTGAATTAAAAGGTCGTGTTACAGCATTTGAAAGGTGGCTGAATCGCGAACGATATTCAGTCAGCAAGGAAGATTGTGCCGCTATACTGGGGCTTGAGCTTTCTCAGAAGGAGGACGAATGATCCGGTATAACTGCGACCTGTGCGGCTGCTATCTGGATCCGGGTGAAGGCCTGCTCTGCGACGAATGCAGACAGAAGGTCCGGGAAAAGGCACTCAGAGGTAGGAGAACACAGGGGATTATACAAGAAGGCAATGGAAACCAGGTAGAAATGATTTTACAGGAGGCGGAAGCATGGTTAAAAGCGCAACTGAATTAAAAGCAGGAGATGTCATCCGTTTTGAATATGGGGACTATGATAACTGGGCGGAATGCACAGTTAAAGAGGCCGTAACAGTGGGGAACACGGTCAATGTGAAGGGCAGCCGCATGGGAATGAATTATGAATTGGAGTTTGGCCCGAAAGAGAAAGTGCAGGTGTTACAAAATGGAGAAACTGAAATTTAGGTGCCTAAAGGCAGATGAAATTGACTGCCGGATTGCGACAGTCAGAGCCAACGGTATTACACTACTGCTTTACAAGGATGCCCGCGTAGACCAAAACATACTGGATGAAACGGTCGGGCCGATGAACTGGCAGCGGCGGCATTGCAGGGAGAATGCAAACTGCATCGTATCCATCTGGGACGATGACAAGCAACAGTGGATTGAGAAAGAAGACACCGGAACAGAAAGCTATACAGAGAAGGCAAAGGGGCTTGCCTCTGACAGCTTTAAACGTGCCTGTTTTAACTGGGGGATTGGCCGGGAATTATATACGGCCCCCTTTATCTGGATTGGAGACAAGGACTGCAAGATAACGGCAAAGAAGACAGGTGGAAAAGAGGCATATACCTGCTACGATAAATTTTCGGTCAGCCAGATCGGATATGACAGCGAAGGCAGAATCGACGTCCTGGAAATCCAGAATGTCAGGACGTGCAAAGTGGTGTACCACATAGGTTCCGGGCCAAAAACGGAACCTATCGAGGAGACAGGCAAACAGGAAGGACTGACAGAAACACAAATTAACACGCTGCTAAACGAACTTGTGCGAACCGGAATCGGCGTGAGAAGCATATGCACGAACTACAAGGTAGGCCAGCTCTCCCGTTTGAACATGGAACAATTTAAAGATGCCATGAATCAGCTACGGGAGAAGCCGGATAAAGTGCAGAAAAAAGAACCAGATCCCGAGACGATCCCGCCGGATGATGACTGTGGGCTGCCGTGGAATTAAAGAGGAGGTAGAAGCATGAATTACTTCACCGATATAACCGGTTATCGGGCGGCCGGGGACGGTGTTGACCTGCTGGTCCATCTTCCCCAGGATATCCGATACATTATCAAACGCCAGAATATCCGCCACGCAGAAGTGATTCTGGATGATGGCCGCCATATCTCCATCGAACAGCGTAAGAAGATATATGCCACGCTGAGAGACATCAGCGAGTATATTGGAGACCCACCAGAGGCCACGAAAGAGTGGATGAAATATGGGTACATCGAAAGGACGGGGAGTGATTACTTCAGCCTCTCCAACTGCTCCATGACGACGGCACGGGAGTTTATCAATTTTCTGATGGATGTCTGTCTGCAAAGTGGGATTATCCTCACAGAGAGCGGATTGAAGCGGACGGATGATATCAACGCCTACCTGATCCAGTGCATTCGGCATAAGCGGTGTTGCATCTGCGGCCGCCCGGCCGATATCCACCATGTGGACGCAATCGGGATGGGAAATGACCGTCGGAATTTCGACGACAGCGAGAATGATATTATCGCGCTGTGCCGGGAACACCACACACAGGCTCATAGCCTGGGGAACGTCCGTTTTATGGAACGGTATAAGGTTTACGGAATCAAGAAATATCAGACCGTAGATGCAGAGGACTTTGGCCACTTTGAAAATATAACAAAGATGTAGTGCCGGAAGGCTTTACATAGCAACTATCAACCATCATGCACTTATGGTTAGTATATCACGATACAATGCCACTTAAGTGTAACGGGCGGTCAGACCGAGGCTGCCCGTATCCTCCGGAGGGGAGGCGAGGAACATCAACGAATTTGAAGTATTTACATATAGCGTTTATAACGCCCTGGGAATCGGCCGTGAGAACGCCCAGACCCGACAGGAGCTGTGTCAAAAACTCCGGTGCGGGGATCGCAGCCTGAGGCGGGCGATTGAGGCCCTGCGGCAGGATTATCCTATCCTCACGCAGGATGACGGCCGGGGTTATTATCTGCCGCCAACGACACCGGAAGGACGTCAGGAGGCGAGCCGATGGGCAGCCAGGCAGGACAAGCGGATTAAGAGTATCCGGATGTCCCAGAGAGGCGCCAGGAGGTTTGCAGGAGGCGCGAGGAGCAAGGGAGTGCCTGGGCAGATTAGTATGTTCGGCGGAATGGGCGGTGGATGATGCGAGACGGAATTGTTTTTTACAGGAGTTTTTACAACGCCATAAAGGAGTTGTCGGATGCCGAGCTTGCAAAATGCTTTAAGGCGATTATGGAGTATGGTCTGGACGGGAAGGAGCCGGAGACATCCGGGATAGAAAAAACCATTTATTGTCTCGTAAAGCCACAGATTGATGCCAATAATAAACGGTATCAGAACGGAACCAAGGGAGGCAGACCAAAAACCGAACCAGAACCAGGCGATAACCAAACAGTAACCAAAGAGAAACCGAATGATAACCAAACAGTAACCAAACCGGAACCTAAAGAAAAAGAGAAAGTAAAAGAGAAAGATAAAGTAAAAGAGAAAGATAAAGAGAGTAAAGGGGCTGTGCGCTTTGCGCCTCCCACACTGGAGGACGTAAGGGAATACTGCCTGGAGCAGGAATATAGCATTGATTCTGAACGCTTTATTGACTTTTACACGGCAAAGGATTGGATGATCGGAAAAAATAAAATGAAGGACTGGAAAGCAGCCGTGCGAAACTGGGCACGGACCCAGCGGCAGGAATTGACCGCCAACGGGAGCAGGAGGCAGGAATCGACCGCCAAAAGCAAGAACCGCTTTCACAACCTGGAAGAACACGGCTATGACTATGACAAGATGGTATGGGAGATGATGAAAAATGGAGATACGTAACCAGATTAAGCAGGCAGTTATTGATTACATCACTCTGCATGGCTATCCTCCGACGATGCAAGAGATAGGACAGGCCGTGGGCTGGTGCAAGTCTGTTATCAACGGATACGTAACACAGATGCTGGCTGATGGAGAGCTGGAGACGGATGCCATGCAGGGAGCGCCGCGGGCGCTGCGAGTACCGGGGATGTGGTATGGAAAAGCAGATTACCGAAGGGTGAGGGAGATCGTCGCCAGTATATCGGGATGCGACGGGGCGGATGATTATGCCAGAGGATGGGACGATGCCTGCGAGGCAATCTTGCGAGAAATTGAAAATTTAAAGGAGGACGGAATGGCGAAGTTTTGGGATGACTTGAAATATCATGAGGATACGATTGAAAAGCATAAAATCACGCTGGATGAAATAGATTTTCTGAAAAGTCTGCAAAAAGAAATGAATACTCAGGATAATTTCGGACAGGCAGACCCTAGATATTGGGTGATTAGGGACTTTGAAGAAGTGTGCGGCCAGGATTTGAATAACCCAGATGGATACATCCTATATTGCACTGACGACTTCGAGGAAGTATGTAGATTTCAAAGTACAGTTTTTGGCAATTTGTGTATTGAAAAAGTAGTGGATTTTTTCACGGAAAATTATTCCGATGATTTTGAAAAGAAAGACTTTGACACAGTATATGATTTGGATTCTTTAAAGGAGCTTCTTGAGGAAAAAGGATATGAGAATAGTTTTGGTATCGTTGAGTATGAAATCTATCCAAAGTATTCAGGCTTCTTTTTGACACACAAAGCAGCGGAAACGCACTTGAAAGAGAATGCACATCATTATCGTGCAAATGCTACGACTTACGCAATGACGGCTTGGCGCAGTCATGAGGCTGATATGCTTTATAAGATTTTAAAAAGTGTTGATTTTGAGCAGATAAATTAACATTTAAAGGAGGGCTAAATGATGGAGGAAATAAAGCCTGGGGATAGTATCGGATATGCAGATATCATAAAAATTATATTTGAGAACAAATGTGTTGAATTTTTTCTTGATATCGAAAGATGTCTTAATTATACATTTGACGAGGTGATGCAGGAAGCAAAGCGGAACGGTTATCATGGCGGGACGATTATCTTAATAGCAGAGTCGCCTTTATCCGGGAAGGTTTACCAGTATGGAAATTATGGAGATTACTGGGTAGAGCATGGAACAACGATGGGATATGCATAGATCTTGACATTTGGGGGAATCCGTTGGGTAATAATGAGGGCACCGGACACAGCAGCATATAGTGAGCATAAGGGATGAGGCTGCTAATGAAGATTTAGAGGAAGGAGGCCGGAGCCGCGCGCGCAAAAGGATATCCAGGCTCCTTTAAAAAATGGGATTAGAAGTTTTTGATAATTATGAATGTGATAACCAGATGGAAATAAATTTGGATGACACAGGAATGACATACCAGATGGATTTGTTTAAGGGTGCGCCAGATGATGAAGCAATTAAAATGATTCAGTATTATGAGATGCTGGCCGTAGAGAACGACCCAAGGGGTTATTGTGTTTGTACTTCCGAGGGAAAAGATAGCCGCGTTCTGGGGCATTTGTTCCGTAGGGCCGGAGTTAAGCATTTTTATATGCATAGAATTACCGGAATAGACCCCCCGGAATTAATATACTTTCAGAGGAAAAATTTCCAAGAATATAAAGATACAGGATATCTCACATATGATGTGCGATACAGGATATCAATGTGGAATCTTATGATTAAGCGTAGGATTCCGCCGTTAAGAAATGCAAGATATTGCTGTGAAGAGCTGAAAGAACGTAGGGTTGAGGAACAGGGAAATGCAATACTCTCATTTGGGGTGAGGAAACATGAGAGCCGAAAACGAGCGAACAATAGAGATGAATTAGAAATAGCAACCCCAAAAGGGAAAAGAAACATAATTATGCCATTTGACGATGATGATAACCGTAGGACGTTTGAAGTATGTTATGCCAATTTAGAAAAAAGACTAAATCCCATTGTTAATTGGTATGGTGAAAATATATGGGATTATAGTCATTATTGGAAGTTGGAGCAGTGTTGTCTATATTGTGAAGGATTTGACCGCCTGGGGTGTATAGGTTGCCCGATGGCAAGGAAAGCAGGACGTGAAAGAGATTTTGCACGATGGCCGAAGTATAAAGAGCAGTATATAAGAACATTTGGAAGGATGATAGAGGCAAGGGAAGCTGCTGGATTAAGAATTTTTAATTTTGGGAAGACCGCCCAGGAATGGTTTGACTGGTGGATGTCTGATAAGCCTGTTGGAGATAAAGACGAGGCGCAATTGAAACTGGAATTGACTGAGTATTAATAAGCAAAATGAGGATTTAAAGGAGTAATATATGAGATCACTTTTATCGACGCCCGCATTGAATGAAAAGATTTGTGATATGAAGGACCGGAGAGAGAAAGATAATACATGGAGTGCAGATGACGAGCAGATACTTGCTTTTCTTGTCGAGCTACATATTTTGCGAATTTCTAAGGCCCATGCGGAAAACGAAGCCAAGGGAATCACAGAAACAATATATAAAATACATGATGAAATGCAGGACGAGAGAGGGTTACTAGTTCGTTAAATTGACATTTTGAGGAGAACGCTATGAACGAAAAAACATTACAGTGGGCTGCAAAGCAGTTAGAGCAGCTACGAAAGCCGACATTGTTAAACAGAGCCAATGGTCCATGTGTATCATGTAAATTTGAACCTGAATGCCAATGGGCGCATGAGTTTGATGTGGAGGACTGCAAGGATTGGGCGGCGAAAGAGGAGGACGGGGAATGAAGAGAAAACGGAATAGGCGCTGTCATGCAAAAGGGAAAGTAATAGTATGGCCTGGTCGTATGGACCGGTGCCAGAAGAGTGATTGTAAAAAGTGTCATTGCTATTATTAGCATTTAAGCCAGGAGGTAATTATGATGGTTTGCGAAGAATGTAAGAAGTGCAGTAACTATATGGTATGCGAGAATGGCTGTTATGGGAGTGATAGGCCATGCGAATATCTTGTTTCAGATACAGATAATTAGGATTTCCCGGGCCAATCCTGCGGAGAGGTATGGTTTTCGCAGGATAAGGCTGGGATATTGACATTTAAACGAGGGAAATTATGTACTTAAACAAGAAGCAGGTAGCAGCCATTAACACAGCTATCCACATAATGAGCACAGC
>OBYY01000035.1_pt1 | contig 36220 bp, 35 predicted proteins | sample 1476821 | NCBI WGS metagenome assembly OBYY01 (sample SAMEA2580218, study PRJEB22360) | human gut metagenome | biome: human gut; feature: human-associated habitat; material: faeces | place: Denmark | collected 2008/2010
TGCCCACCGGCTTGACCAGCTGAACCTCTTCGAATCCCTGAAGCAATGAAGCCATGATTGCTCTCCTTATTGCATTGGTCACGTGTCTTTTTTTACGTCGCTAATTGTAGCCAACTAATTTAGTATTATACAAATCTATGCATGCATGATTGCATAATTACCGTAGCAATAACATGGAAACCCCGGGAATCATCGACTCCCGGTTCAGTGGTATTCGCGAACTATGCTTCAGCGTCTACCGTCCATTATGTCAGTCACGTCAGCGACGAGTGGTGCTCTTGCGGACGGCGAACAGGGCGATGCCCGCGGCGGCAAGCAACGCAATGGCCACACCGCGGCGATAGCGGCCAGCACGGCCATAATCTTCTTCTTCATAACTTCGAACCTCCACAATAGAACCGGTTAAAAAAAGTTCCTCTGACGAGGACGTCAGCCACAGGCTCTGAGGGAGAGACAAAAGAAGGGCGTCAGCAAGAAGCTGACGCCCTCTCAACATTTCAACATTCCCAAAGAAAACTCAGTACGATCCAGTCCCCTTAAACACTGCCACCACAGTCTTCAACAGAATCACGATGTCTCCCGTAATAGACCAATCCTGAATATACGACACATCCGCATACTCCGACTGTTCCTGAGTCAAATCGCTGCGTCCGGAAATCTGCCACGGTCCAGTAATACCAGGCTTAACCAGCAGTCTCGTGGAATACAGCATGTCATATCGCGCGACTTCTTCAGGCAGCGGCGGGCGAGGCCCAACCAAGCTCATATCGCCCTTGAACACGTTAAAGAACTGCGGGAACTCATCCAGCGATGTTTTACGAATAAAGTGACCGATCTTAGTCACGCGTGGATCGTCCTTGAGCTTGAAGATAAAACGATCCTCAATGCCGCGTTCCTTAGCCAATTTCGCCTTGATTTCGTCGGCATCAGTGCGCATGGAACGGAACTTGTACATGGTAAACGGCTTGCCGTAAATGCCGATGCGCGTCTGCGAATAGAACACAGGGCCGCCGTCTTCCCGCTTGACCTTGTATGCCACCCATAGCATGATGGGCGAGCTCAAGATAATGGCGATACCGGAAAGCACGATATCGCACACACGCTTGAGGATGCGGGTAACGGTTGAGTACTGCGTCAGTCGTGCAGTGACTACTGGCATCGTCGGATCGTTGCGGAAATGCAGGTCAGCGCCGCTCAAATCAGCCACAGAGGTAGTGAGGGCCAATTCAATGCCCATGGATTCCACGGCCAGGGACAATGTACGCATGGTCTCAGAATCACGGGTAAGTACATCAGCTACCAATACGGTACGTGCCTTCATACCCTTTGCGGTTTGCGGCAAATGCGAGTTGAGTGGCAACACCTTCAGTCGTGACTCAGCATCGTTGGCAGGAGTGAAAGGCACCGACACCAAATGCTGCGCCTGATCCGGGTCATCCTCGTTCTTGACTGAAGCCACTGGGCACACCGCAATTGGCGCGTAGCCGAGGCCACGGCATTGGCGCAATTGTTCGACCGTCCGGTGGATACCTTCCGGAGATCCGATAACCACAGTCGGGTAGTTGAATTCGCCATTCATGCGGTTGCGGTGCAGCGCGCGGCGCATAATCCAACGCTCGATAATAACCAACACCAGTGAAACCAGCGGAATGAACACATTCAACGACCGGGGAAGATTGAGGTGGAACAGGTACCCCAACGTGCACAGCATAATGAAATCGATGAACGCAGCGTTCAACAGCTTGGCGTACAGGGCATAGCCCTCACCCATGGTGTGCCGTTCATAGGAGCGTGCGGAATACAGACTGATGAGCCACGATACGCAGGTCAACAGCAGGAAGCTAAAAACGCCGTATTCGCCGGGACCAATGCTCTGCACATAGGTATAAGCGAAAGGTCGGAGCAGGAACACGATGTACGTGGCCACAATGGTCATCAGCAGATCAAGCACGACCAAGGTCGTGTTATAGAGATATCGCCACTTCGGCACAGAATGGCCCATCAATGGACGTATGTTCGTGGTGTCGTTATGTGTGGAGCTGCCGTCCGGTGTAGAGGAGAAGTAGGTGCCGTCAAAGAATGTCGGCGCAATGTCACATTCGGCAACGGGGGAGAACGAAGCCGAGGCCCGGCTCCCGCTCACCCGTACTTTGGGCATTGCCATGGTCGCGGTGCTTGTTGCCTGCGACTCTGCTGCTGTGCCTCTGTCCTTCGGCATGATACTGAATTCTTCCTCCATCGTTCCCCAAAAACCGCAAGGAACATTCATTCTTTTCTCTTACTCTCGCCCACCCTAGCACGAATGCCGCCCCCCCCCCCTATAGCAAAATCCGCCCAAAAAGCGAATCCCTTGTAACATTCATGTGAAGATGAAGTGGTGGTGGGCGGACGAGGATTGGCCGCAGTCCGGTGTATCGGACTAGAATGGTGCGCTAGTGGTTTGTACGCAGGCCCGCAAGGTAGCGTTGTAAGTATGAAGAAGGACTGAGCCCATGCACATTATGTTCGTCTGCACCGGCAATATCTGTCGTTCTCCCATGGGCGAGCTGCTACTCACCCGCTACCTTTCCGGTACCACAGTGCAGGTTTCCAGCGCGGGCACGCATGGCTTGCCCATGCACCAGATTGACCCCAACAGCGCCCTGCTCATGGAGAGCGTGGGCATCGAACCGAGTGGGTTCCGCTCTCGACGCCTGACACAGCCGATGGCCAAGTCAGCTGATCTGATCCTGTGCTTTGAAAAGGATCAGCGCAAAGACATCGTCACGTTGGCTCCCACTGCTGTGAAATACACGTTCCTATTGGGTGACTTCGCAAACATGTGCGAGTACTGCGCACGTAACGGGCTGGTCAAGGGCTTGACCATTCAGGAACGCTTGCAGTCAGTGATTGACTCTGCTTCCATTATTCGGCCCATGCTTCCCGAACCCGAGGATATTGAAGATCCGCACGGCAAGGAATACGCAAAATTCCGTACTGCCGCCGAGCAGACAAACAAGGCGCTGCGCACCATCCTGACCAGCATGCGCAAGCACTACCGCGTTGAGGAAGCTCCGGTGCGCCCTCAAATCACGCGGCAGTATGCTTACAACGGTCTGACATCAAGCTGACGTAAGACGTAAGTATTCACGTCATTCTCACGCCGGTTTCATCTCCCGATATGATTTGTCCGTTACAGTGGCATGCTGTTGGGTGATGACAGTGGGAGTAATGAATGACTGATTCTAATATTGCCGGCATCGCCGAGGCGGATTTCGGGAAAGCCGGCGTCTCGTTTGATAATGATCGACCGATATTGGTCGATTCCTCAGATTTTTTGTTCTATGCGGCGCTCGCCATGCTGCCGATTGACGGCACGGTAGCAGGCCCATACATGCCGTTTTGGACGCCGCTTTCTCCGTGGTTGTTTATGGCATATGCGGTAGCGAACTGGCGTTTGCTGCCGCAGGTTTGGCACCGTTTCCGCGCATTCTTCCTGTTTCCGGTGCTGTTAATCGCGCTGTCTGCAGTGGATTGGTATCTGGTAGCATTCCATCGGCTTCCGGCGCTGGTGTCGCTGGCCGGCGTGGCTGGGGCTCTCGCCTGCCTGTGTGCGTTGGACATGGCATTACGTATCAAGCGCTTGTCTTGGCGGCGCATGTTGGATCTGCTGATTCTCGTATATTGGTTCGCCTTCGCAGTCGGCGTGGTGCAGCGGTTGTCAATCATGTTTGATTGGACTTCCGTAAAGAACTTCTTCATTCATCTGATGAGCCGCCAGTACATCAGCAGCACTTCGCATTGGGGCGGTGGCCGCCCGCAGTTTCTGTTCGCAGAACCGAGCTATATAGGTATGCACCTGTTCGGTGTGCTGCTGCCGTTGATCTGGCTGGTGCGTGGTCGTGACCACAAGCGTGCAAACCAACTGCGCGTCCTTATTGTGGTGTTCGCCGTGGGCTCGGTACTGATGGGTGCCGGCGTACGCATCATTCTTGACTCGATTATCGCATTAGTGTTTGTGATTATCGAGATGAACAGTTGGCACACGTGGCGCGGTCGGCTTGTGGCGTTCGGGGAACTGGTGGTCACGGTCGGTCTCGGCGCATGCAGCGTGGCGGTGAACCATCGGTTGAGTTCCATAGCCGAGCTGGGTTTTGATGGCGATGGCTCGTTCTATGCCCGTTTATGGCAGTCACTGGGACCAGGTGCGGGTGCGTTGAAGCATCCAAAGCAGTTGTTGCTCGGCTATGGTGCCGGCAATCTATCCGATGCCACCCATCAGGGTGCCGATGCCGCAGTGCGGGCTCTGGAACGTCTGGGCCTGAACGCTTCGGCACCGAAGGGCTGGTACGCACAAGTGACACCAGCAAACATGTTCACGATGAGTGCCTACACCAGCTTTTTCGTGGAGTTCGGCCTGATTGCCTCAGTAATTCTCGTGGCGCTGGTGCTGTGGTGGATTAGCCATAACCACGCCTGGAACAAAACCACTGTCTGCTGGCTGCTGTTGACCATATACCTGTATGTGCAGTTCGAAGGATACGCCTTCTACGCCCTTCCACTACTCCTATGGGCAGTGGCTGCCGTGCCAAGGCTTAAATCAGAATCAGAATTCTGATGACTCATATATTTGGAGTATTCCGATCATGGTGATTGTGCATTGGCTTATTTCGGCGGTTTACTCGAAGTTATTCTTGCTTGTGATATGAACTGATTTTTGTTCCGTATTTCCTCTGACTCGATGGGAGATGATGGAACCATGGCAAAGGGCGCTCGATATGCGCCGGAGTTCAAGGCGAAGGCGGTCAGGCTGCTGGCGGAATCGCGTTCCTCGTATTCGTCGGAGACGAACGCGATCTCCGCGGTGGCGAAGGATCCGGGGATGGCGCCGGAATCGCTGCGGCGTTGGCGCGACCAGTCGGACGCGACGGTCGCGGAGGAGACGAGGCAGTCGGCCGAGGACGCGATGGCGGAGCTGAGGAGGCTGCGGGCCGAGAACGCGGAATTGCGTCGGGCGAACGAGATTTTGACGACGGCGTCGGCTTTTTCGCGGCCGGGCTCGACCCGACACGGCGTTGATGGCCGCGTACGTCGACGGGCATGAAAGCCGTTTCAAGGTCGGGCCGATCCGCAGGGTCCTTTCCGAATCGTTGGACTGCGGGTTTCTCACGCCGCGCGGCTACCGCATGTTCAGAACACGTCCCGTCAGCCGCATGCGGGCGGGGCATGGGGCGCCGGCCCGCGACATCCTCCGGATCCACTCGGATTTCTTCATGGCCGTGTACGGTTACGGGAAGATGCACGCGCAGCTGGTCGCCCAGGGCCGGGATCCGGCCGGGGTCGGCCGCGACCAGGTGATGAACATCATGCGCGAGCTTGGCATCCGGGGCGTGCGCCGCGGCAGAACCCCGGTGACGACGGAACCCGCCAAGGGCACGGGCGGCAGGCCGGATCCGGTGGACGGGAGGTTCGAGGCTTGTGCGCCGGACCGCCTGCACGTGGCCGACATCGCCCACGTGCGCATGGCCAACGGCTCGTTCGGCTACACGGCGTTCGTCGCCGACGTGTACGCCCGTCGGATCGTGGGATGGGCGTGCGCCATGGCCGTGAACACGCAGGAGCTGCCGTTGCAGGCGTTGGAGCAGGCGGTCTCATGGGCCGCGTCCCGCGGCGGCGCGGATGGTCTTATCCGCCACAGCGGCCATGGCACGCAGTGCATCGGCACGGTGTACACCACCAGGGTCATGGAATATGGGATGCTGCCGTCGACCGGCACCGTCGGCGACTCGTACGACAACGCCATGGCCGAAAGCGCCGACGGCGCGTACAGGACCGAGCTGGTATGGCGGCGCACACCCTTCGCGGATCTGAAGGACCTGGAATTGGCGACGTTCCGGTGGGTCTCGTGGCGGGGGCTCGAAGCGCCTGCACCGGTCCCTGGGCTACAGGACACTCGAAGCGGTGGAAACCGAGTATCATCAACATCAAGCGGCACAAGCCGCCTCACTATAAGGGCGGAACAAAAATCAGGCCACTTCAACGATCGTTCACGAAATCCAAGATAACGTCCGAATTCTTGTGCGCTTTGGGTTTCCGTCTTTGACGTGAAAGGCATGGGTCCCGCGTCCTGCGTACGGTTCTTTCATCCGCCAAAACGAAAAACCGCGATTGGAAACCAGGAGACGGAACCATGTCCGAGGACACCATGCGGATCGACCGGCACATGCCCGGGACCAGGCTCTATCGGCTCGTCACGCAGAAGGTCACCGAGATACTCAACGCGATGCCCGACGCTTCAGGCCGACGAGATCGCCGGGGCGTCCAGATACGAGCGTTCCGGCGGTCGGAAGGCGTACCGCGCGGGCCGCTACAGGCGCGGGCTCACCGCCAAGGCCGAGCGGGTCGCCATGGAGATGGAGGGGCGGAGGCTCGGGGCGGACGCCAGGTGCCTGCGCGAGGCGTAGACGAGGCACGGCCTACCTCCTGCCCGAGTTCCCCGCCGAGCACCGCAGGAGGATCCGCACGAACAACATGATCGAACGGCTTAACAGGGAGATCCGCCGCCGCACGCGCGTCGTCGGCGGCTTCCCGTACGGCGACAGCGCGCTGATGCTCGCATGCGCGCGCATACGGTACGTGACCGCAAACGAGTGAAGTTCGCGCCGCTACCTCGGCATGTCCCGGCTTGGCGGCACGCCGGAGGAAGCGAACTAATCATCGTGCCATGGACGGCCATGACCCAAAGTGCGCAATCTTTCGGGCTACCTTCTATCAGCAGCCTTTTGCCATTCTGCAAATCCTCGGCATCCTGTTGACGATCTATTTTGCCTGCACTCTGATTGGTTTCATACGCCAAGGCCTGTTTGCTGTGACGGTTGATCACAACCGTGGCCGCTGGTTCGAACTGGTTTGGGACAAAACAACGGAACGGATTGAACGGGGCAAACATAAGCGGAGTAACGCAAAAGCATAACCCTAGGCAAATGGTGGTGCAAACATCGCATGGAATGTTCGTCCACCACCATTTGCTTGATTCAAAACGACATTATCTCGGTCCAGCTTTTCGGGCACTCCCGGAGCACTCCATTCTCCCCAGTCATTGCTCCCCCTGCCGAATGGCTTATAGTGACGCGACCTGAATTGCAGGTAAATCACTTTCAGCACCTATGCCCAGTAGAAGGAAAGACCTCTGACGAAGTTTGATTCTCGAAGGCAAAACAATGCGCTAGCAGAGCACATACGGATACTGAACCAAAAAGTTTTTCGGCTTTCCGATTATTTCCTTTTCGTGAATCCTCGCAAGATTCCGAATGCCCATCGCGCGGTTGTTTCTCCCATGATCAGGGCCGCGACAAGCCAGACGATGGAATACACGGCGAAACCCGTGACCACCTGGACCGCCACGTTCAGTCCGGCAAGGGGCAGGCTTGCGGCGAACGCGACCGCCGCGGCCATGATATGCGACATAAACGTCCGCAACACGTTGGATGCGTCGATATGTTCCTTAAGCACCGGCCAGCAATCATGCAATTGCATCAGGAAAATCACCAACTCTGCAAGGCATACCGATATCGCGGCACCAGTCGCACCAAACGTACCGTCCAGCAGCAGATTGCATACCAGACTGGTGGGAACGCCGGTGAGGTTCGCCCGCGCGAGCTTCGACTCCTGGCCCAACGGAGAAAGAATGCCAAGGCCGAAGAAGTAGCTCATACAGGAGAACAGGTTCACCAGGCCGATGATGCGCACGGGAAGGACCGCGTCCGCGTACTTCTCCGAAGAGATCAGCACCACCAGCGGGTACGCGTAGACCAAGAGATACAGGGCGGTCCCCAGACAGAGGTTCAACAGGAATCCCCATCCTTTTCGCAGCAGAGCTCCGTACGCTTCCAAATCGTTTTTTGCGTAATAGGAAAGCCGTGGAATCAAAACGCTGATAATCGCATTGACCACACTGTTGCAAAGGTTCTTCAATTTTGCAGCGAGCTGGTAGAACCCAACTTGAACGTTACTGGGTGACAACATGCCAAGCAGGATGCTGTCAAAGACTAAATACACGGATGTCGCGATGGATAATGCCGCGTACGATGCCAGCGGTCGCAGGTGTCTGCCGATACGCATCGGACCGAGACCGGAGAATGGCACCATGCGCAGCATGCGGGCCAGATTCAGCACGTTGTTGCCGCACACCACGAGCGCCAAGATCACGCCGTAGGCCAGGTAATCGCCCTCATCTCGCACGAAGACCAGCATCGCCACAAGCGAAAGCATTTTGAACACCATGCTGCGGATCGTGATGTACTTGTACTGCTCAATCGCCTGGAAATACCATTCCACACCATACGACAGCAGAAGGGTGCTCACCAGAAACACCCACATCAAGGCCGCGATCTGGTGGAACCTCGGAACGACAAGGATCGAGACGCCGAAGCACGTCAGCACCACGACGGTGAAGATCGTGATGATGGCGAGCAACTCGCGCACGACCCTCGCCATCTCCCGTGGGTCGTCCCTCACGCGGGCGCATTCACGTAGGCCGTACATGGGGACGCCAACCAGACACATGGCCGAAAGCCATTGCGACACGTTCTGGGCAAACGTCACGTCCCCATATCCCTCAACTGACAGCACGCGGGTGACATACGGAATAGTGACTATGCTGACGAGCATGTTGGATGCGGTCAATAGTATGTTCATCACCGCGTTGAACTTCACAGAATGAGTCTGCTTCTGATTCACTGATATTCCAATCTAGACTGGCAATTGCAGGGACTCTTCGCCCCTGGAGTCATGCGTTGCGGGAATTGACGTGACTTGAGATCATTTCAATGATGTTGGAGTCTTTTCTTTCATCGAACTTCCGCGCGAACAGCATTGGCGACGATGCCAGCTCCTCATAGTCGTCGGTCTGAAATGTTTTTAAATCTCCGTTTGACCAATGTATGAGACGCATCATGGATTCACAGCTATCATCGGCATCAAGGTGATACACGTTGTCTCGATAAGGGGAATTGAGCAGCATCGTATGCAGAAACATTTCATCCGCGCAGAAAGAATTCATGAAATAACGACCCATTTGGGGCCATTCAGCAATAACGTACCTTGCGAATGCTTGGGTGATGCTGAACCATTCAGCTCCTTTCCCGAGAACGAGTCCGGAACCTCTAAGACGATCAATATGCAGCAGAAGGCGTTGCGTCACGAACATTATTCGTTCGATCTGACCAACGTTTCTCCCGACAGCATTTTGCAAAGGATGGTAGATGGCGATCCTGTCCCGAGTTCTTTGCCTCATCGTCTCGCCGATCTCCGAAAACTGCACGAATTCTTTTCCTGCATGCTGTTCGAAAAAAGAATCGAGATAATCCATGCTGTGAAGAGGTAAATCGAATCCGGAAATAAGATGATAATAATCGCTATTACTCTTCAGTGCCTCTTCCAGTAGTATTATTTCCGATTTGATTAGGGAATCGCCCCCCCAGGTCACCGGAATACGATGCACGAAATGTAACGTTCCTCGCTTGACTGACCCCTCGAAAAAAGCAGGATCAAAATCTTTTGATTTCGCATCCACATGCACGTATATGGAGCTACGGGAATCATCCAACAAGGAGATCAATGCCCTGAGCTGATTCCAATTCGTATGGGCTACAATAAGAAATGCGTGTCTCATTCTGGGTCTTTCTTCTATTCTTTCCTCACTGCTATAAAAACCAGCAAAAGAATGAATGCTGACACGATAAGAACAAGAGATGTCCATGAAAAAACTATGTTCTGGAATCGAACGCCTGCCCGCAAGTTATCTGCGAAAATAACGATTGTCCCAAGGCACACCAGGGCAATAGGTAAAGAGACCTTCTCTTTCGTGATTTCTTTGGAGAAGAGTTCGCAGATAAAAGGAATCAGCATCAGCATCAGCATTGAGACGCTTCGAGAGAAAAGCTGCTCATCAGCCAGCGACCCAGCTGCGAAACAGGCCATCATGATAGATAATCCGGCATAGTGTCTCGATAAATTATTCTTCCTCTTTAAAATATATAATAAAATGAACAGGTAAAAAACGAATAACAACAAATCTCGGGCTCTTGAGAAAATAGATGCGCTAACAATGTATGCTCCCTCTCCAAAATATTGCGTTGATTTGAAGGAAAGAGATGCAAAGAAAGGAATCGAGGAAAACTTCGAGAACAAGGAGAATACCGATTCTTGAATATAGTGCTGGAGAAGCAGTGGAATACAGCAGAGCGCAAATACCACGTTATGCTTCTTGTAGGTTGTCGACATGATATACAAAAGAGGAATCATCGCCGCAAACGGATGGATGAGAATCAACGGCAGATACAACAGAAGCGATGGGATATTAAATCTGTCTGAGAAATGGTAAGCAACGCATATGGCAAGAAATCCCGCCATAAAATTTCTGATTCCGCTCACCCCTGCGTTGAAATTGAAGAGACACAGGAAACAGATAACACCGGCGATGAGGCTTCTTTTGTTCATTCCGTTGTTGGATTGTTTGAAGCAAAGATAGAATCCCGCGCCAATGTCCACCGTGGCCGCAAGAAGGGTGAGAAATCCATTCTCCGGCTGCAACGATATCAGGAACATGATGGCTCCAATAACAGGCGTGCTATTGTATCCGCACGCATCCATGAGATATCGCCAAGCGTCTCCCAGACCCGTGACAGCGAAGTTACGCACTCCATCGAGGGTATCGAAGAAACGAACTGTGTCCGTATACATGTTCGCACGTGGCGTCATCATGAAGCCGATAAGCCCGAAGAACAACGCGGAGAACACCAGCACGGTCTTTCGTTGCCCGGACGGAAGCAAAGCGAGCATTGCAATGGTGGTAAGCGTCAATGCCATATAACAAATAGCGAACACTGCCCCTCCTCTAAATTGCTTTGGCTGGTATGCCAACTAGGACGTTGCCGTCGGCGAAGGAATGCGTGACGACGGCGTTCGCGCCTATGGAGCAATTGCTGCCGACGGTGATCGGTCCGATAATCTTCGCACCGACGCCCACGTTCACTCCGTCGCCAATCGTGGGACAACCGTCCCTCTCGTCATCGGTTCCCTTGTTGCCAATGGTGGCATACGCGCGACATGTGAAATCACTACCAATCTTCGCGCCGGAATTCACGAAGATTCCATAAGGATGGTAGATGGTCAGCCCTTGCCCAATTTCCGCCTTCACGGAGATATCACAGTTCAGCAGGAGCTTGCAGAACAGCAGCTCGACCAAACGATGAAGCAGTCTGAATGGAAGCCCAAGAATCCGCGGGCATATATGCTCCGTCCACATGCCGAAACGAATTGTCGCCACGAGAACCTTGGGAAGAACTCCGGGATTATTCATGACCTCCCGTACCCCCCCCTGAATGTTGGCGACGAAGAGACGCGTTTTGATGAACAAGTACGAAAGCGGTATCGAACGCGCGACCAGACCGCGTAGCCAGCCCTGTCTCGGGCAATCGCCTAAGGACGCGAGCAGCGCCTCCATCTCTGGCTGGCGAAGTTTCACTTCCTTGGAGAATTGGCGGTACTTCCCCTTGCCTTCGAGACCGTTGAACACGTTCCAACGGAATCCCATCGCGGTTTCCGCTGCCCAGCGCGTTTTGACCACCATGGCCGATGCGTCTGTCGCGTCGCAGTAATCCGTCAGAGCCATAAACATCTGCCTATGGTCGCCGATGTAGTCCAGATGCGACTTATGCGCGGAAGAAGTGTCCGAAAGCAGCCTATAACGGTACAGCACGTCGGTCAGCACATCCATGCTTTGCGCGTGCGAAAGGAACCTGAGCACGAACTCAGCGTCCTCACCGGAGGGGATGGAAGAGAACCGGAGGTCCTCACGTTCGATGATCTCCTTGCGGAACAGCTTGTTCCACAAAGGATTCAGCAGATTCTCACCGAACAGATGATCGAAATTCCCAGCCACCTCACGGGACGTATCGTAACTTTTCGCCTCGCTGTTGACGATGGTCTCCACGGACTTGCCCCGGAGCTTGTCAAAGCCGAACAGGTAACAGTCTCTCGCGCTTTTCCCGATGGCCTTCAGCAGAATGGCGATGGCGTTAGGCGCGATTCCGTCATCCGCGTCAACGAACCAGATGTATTCCGAGTCGCATTCCTCTATGCCGAGGTTACGCGCCGAACCCACTCCGCCGTTCTCCTTATGAAGAACCCTGACTGCTTCGGATTCGAACTGTTTCGCGACCTGCAACGTGTTGTCGGAGGAACCGTCGTCCACTACCACGACGGCAACGTCATCCGTGAGCTGTTCTTCGATCTGTTGGAGCAGCCTCTTCAACGGGAACGCCACGTTGTATGCGGGAATCACTATGCCAAGTCGCCTCATGATGCGTTCCCTTCCGTATTGTCGAAAAACATTTTCTTGACGAGTCGGTCTCCGAACGAACCTTCCGGATACGAGGCTGGCTTCTTCCAAGACAATTTAAAAACGTCCGTCCTTTCCGTCAGTTCGGACCATTTCTTCTCATCAAATGGTTCACTTACGATAGGAGCAAGATCAAAAAGCTCGGGGTTATCCTGACCCCGTTCATTCTCACACCAAGATCGCAATGAACCAATCTCATGGTCATAAGCATATTTCAACGCATAATCAATTAAGAAATAATCAATAAGTTGGTCATTGTTCTTCCAATAAGTTAAGAAAAACTGATTCATAAATGCAAATAAAGACTCATTCTCGCATCCACCGATAAAGAAGCCTGTCCATTTGCCATCAGCAACATTGAAAAAAGTCGGATCAGGATATCCACTACAAGTGAAGAAAGAACCCGAATATCGGGTTGAAGTCAATGGCCTTACCACATATAAAGTAGCGTCCATCCATATTCCGCCATGCAAGTGCAAAAGATTGAAACGAAGAATATCTGAAAAATGAGTCAGCGTGATATTCCCATCAGCTAACTTGCTGAAAATATAGTCAGGCAAGTTGGTATATTCGCGTACATTGGACTGAGTAATTACAATAACTTGATGTCCATTCGAATTGCGGCGAATTGAAGAAATGCACGCTTTCACTCTTAACGGCGCATCATTAACGCCTTGCCACCAAAATACCCATATCGGACCATAATTTGCGGAGCCTTCTCCCGCAACTGAAGAAAGCTCAGATGCTTGTAACGCAACTTCCTCAATACGTTGCATAAGCTTCTCATGCCTGTGCATATTATATTCACGTGCAAAGCGATTTAATCTCGGAACTCGTTTGAGTACCTTGGCAAAAAGTAAACTCACATCATTCATATTAATCACGACATCACTTTCGAACCAATCTATATATGCATCTACACAATGAAGGTCCAGAAAAAGATAACAAGGAAGCGATCCTGGCATCAGTTCTCGCTTCCCTATCTCTTAAAACAGAAATTCGATTGTTTTTAATTTCAGCCCACAATCTATCAGCTATTTTAAGATTTTTTATATCGCAGTGATTTATATTCATATAAAGGTTGAATAAAGCGCTCTGCTCTTTTGAATAGTAAGCATTAATGACACTAGGATACTTTGCCTGCACTATCGACTTAACAACGTTAAGCTGATCAAGCAAGTCAAGCTTTTTAGGATTAAAGCTTGCTGTTTGGATGCTATTCGGACGAATCCTATAATAATAGTCTTTCTCATCCAAATATGCGATTTTGCCAGCCTTATCAATAAGCTTGGTAGTGGTGGCAATATCCTCATATAATTTTCCGACAGGATACTGAATCGTGTCGAAAAATTCTTTCTTATATATTTTTGGAAACGCGTTAGGCTCCAAGTGTCTCATATACAGCATATCTTCAAGAGCCTCGCACGCATCATATACATGAAATTCCGCCGTATCGCGCTTATGCTCCTTAAGAGGCTCCCCTTCACGGAAAATACAGATGGAAGTGGTTGCAATATCTGTTTTCCCTCTGACTAATGCCTGATACAGATGCATTATGTAATCGGGTGATACATAATCATCGCTGTCAATAAAGGAAATCAAACTTCCATGAGATCGGCGAATGCCATAATTCCGAGCGTCAGACAGTCCACCATTCTTCTTATGAAAAACACATATTCTTGAATCCGACAAGGCAAATTCATCACATAACGTTCCTGAGCTATCAGTCGAACCATCATCTACGAGAATAATTTCAATATTCGTGTAAGTCTGTTCGACCACACTCGTCACACATTCATGTAGATAAGGCTCAACGTTATATACAGGTATGACAACTGAAACTAGCGGATCCATACTGTTTTTCATTTCTTCTCAGAAAGTTTTAAGTACATTGAAGCTAGTTTCTGAGCGTTCTCAGAAATCTCATAGTCAGAGAACACTTTTTCAGAGGAACTGATACGCGTCTCCGATTCAATTGCCGATATAAACAAGACCCATTCTTCAGGCGATGCTATAGGCATGAATCTAGACGCACCTGTTACATCAACTTCTCGTGGAATTGCGTCGGAGAACAGGCATGGAAGTCCGGCTCGTTGTGCTTCAATACCAACGACGCCCAATCCTTCATAAAGACTGGGAAGACAGAACACATCGAACGCCTGGTATAGACGATTGACATCCGAGCGTTGACCGAGAAACAGCACATGATCAGCGATACCAAGTTCTTCAACATGTTGTTGAACCGCAGTCCTGTCAGGACCATCACCGACGAAGGCGAGCATGGCGTCAGGGCGTTTAGGAAGCAGCCCCGCAAGCACATCAACCAGAAACATCTGATTCTTCTGTGGCATGAAACGTCCAACATGACCGATCAGGAACATGTCATCGGCTATGCCGAGTTCCTTGCGGGTTTCCTGGCGAATGACTGGGTCGAAACGGAACTTCTCCAGTTCGATGGCGTTGGGAATCACCGTGAAGTCAGTGTCTCTGCCGAACAGCCATTTTCCGGCGTATTCACTGCATGCGAAACGTTCTGTAGGGTAAAGATTCGAGAGCGGACGCAGCGCGAGCTTCATCAGGTTCTTGGCAAACTCGCCCTTGCCCATCGTGGAATGTGAGTGGGCGATACGGACCGGCACTCCAGCCTTTTTGGCCGCAGACAATGGGAATACACTGAGCGTGTTGATATGGCTATGCACGATCGGCCAGTGTTCCTCACGGAAAAGCCTGACCAATTCATTGTGGTAGCGAAGGGGGTGCTGGTATGGAGGGATGCGAAAAACGCGGCCTCCCAGCGCTTTGATTTCCTCTTCTGGAACGCGAGTCGAATCGGCATCCACCAAAAAATCGAACTGCACTTTGCTGCGGTCGATATGGCGATAGTAGTTCATCACTACGGATTCGACACCACCGCCAAGCATTTTCCCCATGACCTGGGCTACGCGAATCGGCACTGGATTACCATCCCCGAACCGGAATCAAACCGACATAACGGCCGTTATCGGCTCTTTTTGCAATCGATCGACCTGTGGTCGACATGCGAGTCCCGTCCTTTCCTTCCAAATGAACCCCGAATTGGTGTTTTTCAAGCGCAACACAAACCGCGCAGGAACCGCCAAACCCCGTTCATTAGCTTCCAAAGTCGATTTTGGCATCCCCCTCAGACACATCCAGTCCCCGCCGTCTACTCTGGGGGGTATTCTTCACAGGTTTTCCATGAACGCTTTGCTTGCTCACTCAAAAACTGTGTTTGAAATCTGATTCAGTCGGTTTTCCGGACGTTTCTGAATGAGCAAAAAGAGCCGATAACGGCCGTTACGTCGGTTTGGTTAGTGGTCTGACTATGCAATCCTCTGCCCTGCATAACGCTTGTGGCACGATTCCGGCACTCTGAATAGCTAAGGGGTGGCCGTTGATGGTTAATATCGCGATGATAGGTCATAAGCGCATTCCTTCTCGTGAAGGCGGCATCGAGATCGTTGTAGATGAACTAGCTACGCGTATGGCCGCAAAGGGGCATAAGGTCATCGCATACAATCGCAAGGGACATAATGTTGCGGGTGCCGAATTTGACGAAAACGTTCATTCCGCAAATAAGCCCTTTGTATATAACGGCGTGCGTGTTGTTCCAGTGCTGACTTTCGAAGCGAAAGGTTTGGCGGCTCTGACCTCCTCATTCTTCGCAACACTGAAAGCCATTGCGGCCAAGCCGGACGTCATTCACTATCATGCCGAAGGTCCCTGCGTCATGCTGCGTTTGGCGCATTGGGCGGGCATTCGCACGGTAGCGACCATTCACGGTCTTGACTGGCAGCGCGCCAAATGGGGCAAGTTCGCTTCCGCATATCTCAAGTTCGGAGAACGTACCGCAGCAAAATGCGCGGATGAAATCATAGTGCTCAGCGAAAGCATGCAGCAGTATTTTCAAGAAAAATATGGTCGCGGTACACATTTCATTCCTAATGGCATCGAATATGGTGAGCCAGTTTCGTCACAGGAAATTACTGAAAAATATGGTCTTCACAAGAATGACTACGTACTGTTTCTCGGGCGTATTGTTCCCGAGAAAGGCGTGCATTACCTTATCGAGGCGTTCAGCAAGCTGAATACGAACAAAAAGCTTGTCATCGCTGGAGGCGCTTCCGACTCCAACGAGTATTACCAGCATATTCAGCAGCTGGCTAATCAGGATTCTCGTGTTATTTTGACCGGATTCATACAAGGGCAGGCGCTCAAAGAGCTCTATAGCAATGCTTATATTTATGTGCTCCCAAGCGACTTGGAGGGCATGCCGATGAGTCTGCTGGAAGCCATGAGTTACGGTAACTGTTGCCTTACGTCCGACATTCCGGAATGTGCGGAAGTAGTAGAAGGGCACGCAGCGACATTCCAGCATGGTTCTGTTGAATCCCTGCGGAAAGAACTTCAGGAATTGCTCGAAAACGATGATCTTGTACAACGATACAAGGTAAATGCCGCAGATTACATCGTCAGCAAATATAACTGGGATTCCGTCACCGACCAAACACTGAACCTGTATGGGGGAGAGTGAGCATGCGAATTCTCCTAGTGAACAAATATTTCTATCGCAAAGGTGGCGCGGAAACCTATTTCTTCGCATTGGCGGAAGGCTTACGTGCGCTCGGCCACGATGTCGCTTTCTTTTCCATGCAGCATCCGAATAACGAGTCAAGTTATTGGAGTAAATATTTTGTTTCCGAAAAGGATTATGTGGGGGATATTTCCGCTTTCAAGAAAGTTCAGGAAGCTTCCACACTGATTTACTCTTTTGAAGCGAGACGCAAGTTCGAAGCTTTGCTAGAGGAATTCAAGCCAGATGTGATCCACATGAACAATGTGCATCGCCAGCTGACGTTCTCGATTCTTGATGCACCGTATTTGAAGAAACATCATGTGCCGGTGGTGTATACGGCGCATGATTATATTCTTGTTTGCCCCGCATACACTATGGTCAACGGGCATGGTGAAGTGTGCGACGCTTGCTTGGATAGGCGATTCATGCATGCCACAAAAAATGTGTGTGTGAAGGGATCGCGTGCCAAGAGTCTGCTTGCTTCCGTGGAAGCTGAATTTCTGAAGTATCACCATTCGTATGACAAGATTGATGCGATTATCGCGCCTTCTGAATTCATGAAGAGCAAACTGGATGAGGGCGGATACGCAGGGCGTACCATTACCATGCAGAATTTCCTGACGGATTCGCAGATGGCGATGGGTGCTCGTGTGGCGAATACGCATAAGTTCGATGATGCACAGGCCGGGGCGCGGCCGTATGTCCTGTTCTTCGGACGCCTGTCCCAGGAGAAAGGCATCCTCACCCTGGTGAAGGCGTTCCTGCAGGCCGCTGGATTGGAACGGTATGCGGATTCGGATGCCAGTGCCGGCCATAAGGGATTCCTGCCCGATACCTGGGATTTGCATATCGTGGGCGACGGCCCGGAGCGTGAAGCCATCGAGCGATTGATCGCCTCGGCGGGCCCGCAGGCCGTTTCCCGCATCCGGCTGCTTGGCTATAGGACCGGCGAGGATCTGCAGCGGGAGGTGGGCGATGCCCGATTCACCGTGCTGAGCTCCGAATGGCGGGAGAACATGCCGTATTCCGGCTTGGAATCCCTGGCCGCTCAGACGCCGATCATCGGTGCCCGCATCGGCGGCATCCCCGAGCTGGTGGAGGAGGGCAGGACCGGCTTCACCTTCGAGTCGGGGAATGCCGCCGATCTGAGGGGTGTTCTGATGAGGGCCGTCGACGTGCGGCAGGGCGAGTACCAGCACATGCAACATGCCTGTCTTGAATACGTGAGGCAGCGGTGCTTGCAGATGGACTACGTCAAGCAACTTGACACGCAGTATGCAGGCCTCATCAAAGATGGTGAATGAAGATGAACGTAAAGGAACTTGTGAAGCGTGCGGTGCGGGCCTTCCCGTGCAAATATCAGATGTACAGGATCGCTCGGCTCGCGGTACGTCATGCCAAGCCGTTGCATATCGACAATGCGCGTGAACGTTTGATGTGCATTCATCCCAGGCCGGCGTACCGGTATACGCGCCCCGAGTTCGCATATGCGCAAACGGACCGGGATCTTTCCATCATTGTTCCCGCATATAATGTGGAACGATTCGTTGGTCCATGTTTGGAATCTGTTCTCAGCCAGAAAACCCAAGTCGATTTCGAGGTCATCGTCGTCAATGACGGATCGACTGATGGCACTGCTGATGTCATAGCGGAATATGCCCAGAAAGACAGCCGTATTCACGTGATCAGCCAGTCGAATAAAGGGTTGTCCGGCGCGCGCAATACCGGCATCGATCAGGCAAGAGGCAAGGCCCTGATGTTCGTCGATTCCGATGATATGATTGCGCCCACGCACGTCGATGCCTTGATGGCGGCTTTGCGAGCAGGTGATTGTGACTATGTCACATCAGACTACACCGATATCGATGAGGCCGGAAATCAGATAGGCCAGGGGAAGCCCCGTGAATTTATGGGGACCGCATGGGGGCGTGCATATTGGCGTTATGTGTGGGAGGACGTGCGCTTTCCTGAAGGTTATCTGTATGAGGATACGATACTGCGATATCTAATCGAGACTCGATTCACCGGGCTGCAGGTGAGGGACAATGGGTATTGGTACAGGCATCGGGATTCTTCCATATCGCATGCTGATTCGGGGAATACTCGAAGCATCGATACATATTGGATTCTTGAGGAAATGATTCAGGAAGCCGAGACTATGAATATTCCTCTGCGGGATGTCTATGAACTCACTGTTCGTCAATGCTGTGCTTCGGTATTTGGGCGCAGGCAGCAATTCGACAAACAGTGGATACCTGTGATTTTTGCCGCGTGCGCTGATTTTCTGGATCAGTTGCAGAAAGGGAATGACGATTTAGTGTTGACGTCGGATTTGTCAAAAGATATGGAAGAATCCTTGAAGACAAGGAATTATCGTCTATGGAATCTTGCTGGTTATTTTGAGATTGTGAATACGTTATAGGCTATGGAGATAGAGGGGAATACGATGGTTTCTGGGCATAATAGTGTAACAAGGATCATCCATAGGATCGGTGAGGAAATCCGGGCCACTGGAGAAGTGGCCTCGGTGACTTCATGGCGTGAGGCCTTGGAGACGTTCCGCGCGAAATGGGACATTCAAGTCATGAATCATAACGGATTTGCAGAGCCTCCCGCCGTGCGCGATCGCTTGATCCGTAAGCATGAGATCATGCTGAAGTATTTCGAGCGGCGATACGGCGAATTTTATAGTAATTACGATTATGCCGCGCCGATGGACCCGGTGGATCCAAATATGGAGGGACGCATCTGGATTTGCTGGTGGCAAGGTCTTGAGAACGCTCCAGAGATCGTGAAACGCTGTGTGGAATCCATTCAGCGTAATGCCGGTGACCACCAGGTCACAATTATCACGGATCGGAACGTCGAGCAGTATATCGATATCCCAGAGTGGGTTAAGAGGAAACAGGCTAAGGGTATTATCTCACGGACGCACCTTTCCGATTTATTGAGATTGTCATTGTTGAGTAGATACGGTGGATTATGGCTGGATGCTACTTTCTTCTGCACTGGTCCGCTCTCGGATACGACATTCGGTGAACCACTGTTTTCTGTCAAGCGTCCGGATTATTTACATTGTTCGGTCGCACAAGGGTATTTTGCAAATTATTCATTTTGCTGTGACACTGAGACTAGATGGATTTTTCGTACTTTAAGAGATTTCTATTTGCATTATTGGGAATTCAACGATTATCTAGTTGATTATTTGTTGACTGATTATCTTATTGTGCTTGCTCAGAGACATAATAAGTCCATTGCTGATGCGTTTGCTGCGATCAAACCCAATAATCCACGTTGCGACGATTTATATAAGGTGCTCGGCGAACCGTATGACGAGGAAGTCTGGTCCAAGCTGACCGAGGAAACGAGTTTATTCAAGCTTACTTGGAAGCAAGAGTTTCCTCTCGAAGAACATGGTAGACCGACTTTTTATCAATATGTGCTCGGCAAAAGAACTCTGTGAAAAGGTATTGATGAAAACGACACGGCCTTCGGTTTTATTTGTTATGCCTCAATTGAATGCAGCTGGGACTGAGAAGAGTTTGATTAATCTGCTTAATGAGCTTCCGACGAATTGCGCTGATATGAGTCTTCTGTTATTGAACCAGACGAGAAGCTTATTGAAGCAGATTCCGGAATATGTAAATCTAGTCGATACTCCGTCAGAGATACGTGAGATATATGGCGAAAAGAAGTCGTTGCCAATGCGTCTCTAGTGAATCTACGGTAATACCATTTCGAAGATGGATATGAGAGATGACTATGAAGGATTCTAATATGAGGCCCAAAGTATCGTTGGTAGTTCCTATCTACAATGTGGAAGCATATCTGCCGAAGTGCATCGATAGTTTGCTTGCGCAAACACTTGATGATATTGAAATTATCTTGGTAGATGATGGATCTCCGGATTGTTCTGGAATGATCTCTGACGAATATGCCCAGAAACATGCTAATATCACTGTAGTTCACCAGAGGAATTCTGGTTTGGGTCCCGCACGTAACAGTGGTATGAAGATCGCGACTGGAGAGTATATCGGATTTGTTGATTCAGATGATTGGGTCAGTCCAACGATGTTCGAAAAATTATATGACGCGGCAATATCTGTCAATGCCGATATCTGCGTTGGTGGGCATTGTAATGTGTCTAATGGTGCTGTAATCCAAAAGTGCGAGCACCCTTATTCCGGTAGAGTTTTGAGTTCTAGAAACGACATATTGAAGGTAAGGGAAGAGCTTTTTGGACATCTGCCAGAGGATGCGGAGAAAGAAGCTTTCCCAATGCAAGTATGGACTTCTATTTATCGTCAGGATTTTGTTGTATCTTCTGGATTGCATTTTAGAAACATTCTTTCTGAAGATACGATGTTTAACCTTGACGCATATAGATCTGCCAAATCTATAGTCTTCATTGGTGAGACAGGCTATTGTTATCGAAATGAGAATCAACCTTCCATTATGCGAAGTTTTTCAGAAAAAAAACTAAAGCAATATGAAGATTTTATCCAAGCGCTCTATTCCGAAGCTGAGAATAGTGATAATGCAGAAATTTGTTGTCTGAGAGTCAAACGCGCAGCCGTTCAGTATGTCAGATTGTATGCCGGATTAGTTGAGAATAGCAACCTGTCCCTTTCAATGAAGAAGCAGCATCTTCGTGTGTTGGTCGAGACCGATATGATGAGGAAATACTGCGCAGAGTATCCTTTATCAACTCTTCCAAGAGGACAAAGAGTTTTCCAGCAAGTATTGGAGGGTAAACATTTCTACATAGCATTGCTGCTACTCTGGTCTAAAAGAATGATGAGACAGATGAATAAGATAATTGCGATTTAAATCTATTACGAAGTATATTGCGACGATGAAAGGTTTCGTGATACGTTCTTCTCTGGATAAGTTTTCAATTAATCTGATTTTTATCTGAAACATACTGATTATTATCACTGTTTGACCCCCGTGAAGATAGAAGAACGAAGATAGAAGAACTATATATAGTACTATTTATCAGAAAGTATTATTGGTATATATATATGAATCGTTGGATAATGGGTATATAATATAATGAGAACAAGAACTAATAAAGATATTGTAGTATTTTTTATAATGTTCATGCTGATTTTTATCGGCAGGATATCTTTTGTGTCTTTCTATGAACAGATTAAATATATTTTCATACTATGTGTAGCCGTATTTGTATTGTTCAATTATAACAAGATTGTAACAAATAGAAATATAGGTATAGTCTTTATCTGGCTCTGTCTTTCATCCTTGTTGTTCTATTCATCTTATCTGAATAGGAATAACTATGAGAGTAGAGATCCATTACTTTCTGCAGTCATATTTTGTACAATCATTCTTGAGTTTAGTCTGATTGTCCTTTATGCGCAATCAAAGGGTAAGTTAGAACATCTTGTAACACTGTACCGCTACTGGGGTACGGTTGCAATTATTTTAGCAGATATTAGCGTTTTTTTAACGAAGAATACACAATCAGATACTGAGTATCTGTTTGGTGATAAATTTGCTACAGCATATTTACACATGTTTGTTATGGCGTTAGGGCTCTTACGTCGTAATATTTCTTTATATAAAGTCAAAGACTTGTTGATATACAGTGCCCTATTTATTGATTGCATGTTATCTGGTATACATACAAAATGCAGTACAGGCACTATAGGTTTTGTGCTGGTCGTCGTTTTCTGGGTTCTATGCACCAAGTTTTCTAATGTTTTTTTGACGAAGACAATTAGCATTGTTCTCATTATCTTTAGTTTTGCATATAGTTTTATTTACTCAAGGATTTTGCAGACACCTGCTGTAATCTTTTTTATAGAAAATATCTTGCATAAAGATATCAGTATGACAGGTAGGACAGGAATTTTTCAGATACTACCAGCTGTTATATCCAAGAAACCACTATGGGGGTATGGATATGGCGTAAGTTATGAAGTTCTTAGCAGATATATTCACGGTAATATTCCCAATACTCAGAATGCTGTAGCGGAATGGCTTCTGTACGGCGGCATTTGTGTTGTCATATCTGTCTTGATATTCATATTCTATGGACTGAAAAATATCGGCAATTGCAGTGATAATATATACATTCCTCTTGTTTGTATGATTTATTCGTATATAGTAATTGGTAGTGTGGAAGTTACTTTTGGTAAGACGTTCTTTGCGATTGTGCTGTTAGTATACGGATTTACCACAGAATGTAAGGGTGAAACGAGGAATGCTTAAAGATCTGATTAAATATCTTCTATTCAAAGAGAAGTCGTCGTCTGATCGTTTTATTAAATATCTGAGAGGAAAAGGAGCCTCCATAGGAAGTGGAGTTCATTTTTACGACGTACGCTCTTGTTACTTCGGTTTAAACTATTGCTTTAATTTGTCGATTGGTGACAATGTCCAAATTATGCATGGCGTTGTAATTCTAGACCATGGATATGAATGGAGCGTTGTTAAAGGTGCTTACGGCGATGTCCAAGGCAACACAGGCCCAGTGGCTATAGGCTCAAATGTATTCATAGGAGCTAATGCTGTCATTCTAAAAGGAGTGACAATCGGCGATAATGTTATCATCGGTGCTGGTTCAGTTGTTTCCAAAGATATACCATCTAATTCAGTTGCTGCTGGCGTCCCCTGTCGGGTTATATCCACTTTAGATAATTACAGATCGCATAGATCGAAGAAACAAGTTGATGAAGCTTTTGCCTTATTCAGAAGCTATTACTTGAGCCATAGTCGTGTGCCTCCAAAAGAAATATTCAGGGAGTACTTTTGGACTTTTGAAAAGACCAGTAAGGATCTTATTGACGAATATAAAGATGTTATGCAACTTCTTCCTGATTCCAGAAAAAAGACTGAAGCTGCTTTCAACTCACATGTTCCTTCCTTTGATGATTATGATTCGTTTATTAGATATTGTTTAGATAAGTTCCAAGAAGAGGAAGGAAACTACAAAGATGATACCAAAAATTAGTGTAGTTGTTCCTGTCTATAATCCAGGTATTTTTTTTTCCGATTGTATCGAATCCCTTGAGAGACAGACTTTGAAACCATTCATGATTGTTCTTGTGGATGATGGAAGTACGGATGGATCCGCTGAACAATGTGATGTGTTTGAAAGATTATATGATAATGTAAAAGTTGTTCATACAAGTAATCATGGTGTAAGTCATGCACGTAATGTTGGCATGTCTTATATAGAAGATGCGGATTATATTTCATTTGTTGATTCAGATGATGTAGCTCATCCTCAGTATATTGAGTTATTATATGAGGCAATTCAGAATGATAATGCATGTGCGAGCTGGTGTCGTTTTTCTGAGGCAGATTCGTTTCTAGCATATTCCTATCAAAAGTCTTCTCCTAGAAGAGTGAGTTCATCTTCATTGTGTGAATCCGTCTTCAAGAAAAATGACATCTTCTATTTGTGGGATAAACTTTTTAGTGTGAAGATTATCAAGGAAAACCATATTCGTTTTGATGAACGATATGGCTTATGGGAGGATTTACTCTTTTGCTTCAAGTATTTCATGCTCTGCAATGATTACATCAATTGCGTTGATGAGGAGCTTTATTATTACAGGCAGAATGATAACTCAATCGTTCATAGAGATGCAAATGCCAAGGATAGAATTGCACAGTTCTCTATAGCCAGTGATATTCTATTTCTTTCCGTAAAGAAAATGAATTTTAGATGTATTTTTACTTCTCTGCTACAGCAGATGAAGTGCTTTGTTTGGCTTACAAAGACCATTCTAAAATGTGCTATTAAAAAAATTATAGTAAAGAAATGAGGAATTGTATGAACTTCAAGAAGCTCATTAAGCATATTATGCCGTTAAGTTTTTTAAGATTGATCCAACAGTTAAAAGCTCATCGTCTGTTGCTTCATGAAGGACGTTCAGATCTCAATCGTTTTTATCGTTCCTGTGTCGTTTCTTCTCGCTCGAATCAGGTCCAGATGGAAAGCGTATTGATTTTCTATATCCATCAGATTGAAAAGGGTTTTTCTTTTGATACTTATCAGTACGGGCGCGGTCGTGGCGCGTTAAGTAATCTTGCAAGTATATCTGCAAAGCTTGGGAGCATTGATACACAGTGGCGCGACAATGCATTGTATAAAGATATGGTACTTGCTTTAGGGGAGTATTACAGGCGTCACGTGACTGCTGGCCAGGACGTTTCTTATCTGACGGAGTTATTTGATGAAGCCACCAACAAAGACATAGTAGCCTCTTCTAAGCATGAGTATCCCAATATTCAACTTCTTCTAAGTTCTAAAGCGGATAATGCCACTGTTTCCTTTAGTGATTTGACCGAACGTAGACATGCTGTCAGAACATTTTCTCAAGAACCAGTGACCCGAACCGAGTTGGTAGAAGCAATTGTTATGTCTTTGCGTACGCCATCCGTATGCAATAGACAACCAGCGCGTGTTCGAATTTTCACTGACAAGCAGCTAATTAACCAAGCCTTGAAAATTCAGGGTGGTTTTGGAGGATATGATACGCCGCCGGCATTGTTGCTTGTGACTGCCGATTTGCGTGTATTTATGGGACCAAATGAGCACAATGAAGGATATGTTGATGGCGGATTATTCGCCATGTCGTTACTGTATTCGTTGGAGGCATGTGGCCTTGCAGCTTGTCCTCTTAATACGATGTTCATCGAAGAAACCGATGAGAAGACTCGCACCTTGCTCGATATTCCTGATAACGAAGTGTTCATTATGTACATTGCGGTAGGACATTTCCGTGAGTCTTCCAAGATCTGCCGATCCCAGAGGTTCGGGATCGATCACGTGCTAGTGAATTGATTGCTGAGGTTTCCATGGGTAAATATAAAAATCTGTTGTTGAATATTGGTCTATTCACATTAAATACTGTTTCAACGAAGCTTATTACGTTTCTGTTAGTACCGCTCTATACTTATTTCTTGACGGCGGCACAGTATGGCGTGACCGATATGTCTCTTACCGTGGCCGGCTTAATCACGCCTGTAGTCACTCTCTCTATTGGTGACGCAACCACTCGATATGTTATCAATGATCCAGACGATAAAGAACGATACATATCTGTCGGTTTTTGGATAACCTTATTGGGCTGCCTGATTATGCTTTTCCTCCTTCCTCTTCTAAGGCTTCCGGTATTTGGAGGACTAGGGAATTATCAGTGGTTTTATCTTGCGTATTTTGTTTCTTCTGCGTTTAACACATATATGGCGAATGTTGCAAGAGGACTCAATCAGGTTAAACTAATTACATGGGCGTCTATCGCCTCATCGCTTGTTTCTGCTTCATCGGCAGGTTTACTTATTGGCCTGTTTGATTGGAAAGTCGAAGGTTATTTTATTTCGCTAATTCTAGGTGGATTAGTTGCAATTGTTATATATCTTCTATTTGGTGGTTCCTGGAGATATGTGAGTATTCCCAGGATAGACCGTGATCGCCGTTTTACTAAGAAGATGTTGTTATATTCATTGCCGCTGATGCCAAACGCTATATTCTGGTGGATTGGTACGAGTGTGAACAGATTTTTCATCACCAGTATGCTTGGCATTGGTGCCTCCGGCTTATTTGCGGCTGCTAGTAAGATTCCCAATGTCATGAATATGGTCTCTTCAACTTTTTGGCAAGCGTGGAGTTTATCGGCTTTCCAAGAGTTTAAGAAAGTTGACACAAGGAAATTCTATAGCAACGTGTTTGCAGTGTTTAGGACATTCTGTTTTCTTGCCGCATCAGGTCTTGTATGGCTGTCTCCATGGCTTGCTTCACTTCTGCTGCAAAAGAAGTTTTACGATTCTTGGGTTATTATTCCTATTTTGATTCTTGCGTTCTTGCTTAATGTGTTTGCTGGTTTCTATGGAACAGTATTTACTGCAAGTATGAAAACTAAATATTTAATGACATCGACGGCAATTCCGGCAATTGCGGTTATCGTATTGACTTGGTTGCTTATCAATGTAGCGGGACTGCAAGGAGCCGCGTGGGCTATGGTTGGCAGTAACCTGATAATGTATGTCATGCGTGTATTTATGGCTAGTTCAATTGTGAAAATAACTGTAAACTGGCCATTTATGCTTACGAATATTATAATCGTCACTTTTCAAGCATGCGTTATGTCATGGCAAGTGCCTATGTACATGTTATTGTCTGGATTACTTTTCGTATCTGTATTTGTTGTATCTATTCTCGATATTTACCCAGTTATGATGGACTTGATTTCTGTCATCAAAGGTAGACGTTCAAAGAGGGAACATGCAAAGCACATTCGACGAACGAGAATCTGAGGAAGGTAATTATGAAAGTAGGCACTATCACTTTTCATTGTGCATATAATTTTGGCTCTGCCTTGCAGACCTATGCATTAAAGAAATATCTTACTGATCTGGGACATGATGTGCATGTTATTGACTATCGTAGTGACAATTTCCGAGATTATCGGATCTTCAGGAGATATAGTTACAAATCATATTTTAAAGATTTACTGTATCTTTCTGGTAATCTACGCAGACGTAAGAGTTTTCAGGAATTCTGGCGTACACATTTTAATTTGACTGATTGTACTTATGAGGGTCCTGATGCAGAACGATTATTAGCTTTAGATTTTAAAGATTATGATGCCTTGATTTGTGGCAGTGATCAGATCTGGAATTTGGATTGCACAGCTGGACCAGTTCCATCGTTCTTCCTCTCTTTCGCTTCTAGTGAGTCGAAGAAGATCGCATATGCGCCAAGCTTGTCACACGCCAAATTTGAGGAGAAGAACTTCACTCAAGAAGATAAGATGCACATCTCTGGGTGGTTAAGTCATTTTGACGCCCTTTCCGTAAGAGAGCTTTCCGTAGCGGGGCAGTTCCAGCAATTAACCAATAGGCCGATCGTTGAAACGCTTGATCCCACACTTTTATTGAATTTAGAAGATTATCGTCAGATACAAGCACTACAGCTTCCGAAGAAGCTTGAAGCAGGCAAATACATATTTGCATATACGCTATGGCCGAATAGAGATATGATGCATTATATCGATAAATTGGCGGCAAAACGTGGACTAACTGTTGTTTACTATTCTCAGACACCATTCAGATATAAGTCGCACGCAATTAATGTTTGGGGTATCGGCCCATCTGATTTTCTCACATTGATTGATAAATCGAACTGTGTGGTATCAAATTCTTTCCATGCAACAGTATTTTCGATTTTATACGGTAAACAGTTCCTTACTTTCGGCATGGAGAAAAGTACTTCTCGTATGAGAACTTTACTGTCTAAATTAGGTTTGTCGGAGGAACATCTCCTACCTTCTGATTTTGATGGTGAAAGAGATATCGAGCCTTTTTCATCTGCATTGGATACAGCTTTGCTTAATAACCTTCGAGTGGACTCCGAACAATTCATTAAAGATGCACTGGCTTAGATGACTGTTGCTTGATGTGTGATATATGAGTTTTTGTGCATTGTTTACCTTATAGCGAGTGCTATTCGGTGTGGATACCACGGCTATGTCGCGTTTTACATTCACCAAGATGAATGTAAAACGCGACTTTCTTTTCACTTAAACGGGTAGTAGGGTGCGGACGTTTTCTTGGAGACTGGAAGAAAGGATTATCATATGTCCGGTCCCGAGGAACGACAGCGCGCGATGGAGCTGTACTTCACCACACCGATGACCACCGCGCAGGTGGTGGAGCATCTGGGCTATCCGACCAGACAGTGCCTGGAACGCCGGCTGGCAAAGGATCCCCGGTATGCCGGCCATATGGCGAAACCCATCATCCCACTGGAGACGAGGACCAAGGCAGTCGAACCGGTGCCGGGCGGCATGCGCGGAAGCGGGCCGCCGAACGGTTCGGCGCGGGCGTCGGAGCGGTCAATCACTGGGTCAAGGCGTATCGCGAGGGCGGTATGGCCGCGCTGCAGCCCGGGAACAGGAACGCCGGCCAGTCCGACAAGCCAGCGGTGCGACGGGATCGGGACGCCGGCGACGCCGAGGCCCTGCGCCGGCGGGTCGAGGAGCCGGAACCGGGGGAACGCGTTGATGCGGGAGGTGGTGGAGGTCGCAGGAAAAAGACCCCCGGCGCCGGCCTGCGGCGCCTGTCGAACGGGGAGAAGACCCTGTTGATCGACCGGCCGGGGACGGGCTCGTGGCGCACGCGCCCAAACGGCGCGGGTACGGTTCCCACGGGGGCGGGACAACTCCCGCGCCCGGCGACCTGGCCGACCGGAACTTCACCGCCGAACGGCCGAACGAGAAGTGGCTGACGGACATCACCGGGGTCAAGGCCGGGGACGGGAAGAGCGTGCCTCTTGCCGCCGGTCGACTGACACGATGGCGGGATCGTCGCGTATGCGGCCGGTTCCGGTCCCGACGCCGGGCTAGCCAACAGGATGCTCGTCAGGGCCGCGGAAACGCTGCCGGAGGGAGCGCATCCCTTGGTGCGTTCCGACCGCGGATACCACTGCCGGTGGCCCGGATGGCTGGCGCTCATGGACCGCTACGGCCTGATACGGTCGACGGGCGCGAAGGGCTGTTCCCCGGACAACGCCGCCGCGGAGGGGTTCTTCGGACGCATGAAGACGGAATCCGTCCATCCCGAGCATTGGGAGGAGCGTACCCGCGACGAGGTGCTCGCCCTGATCGACGACTGCATCCGCTGGTGCAACCACGAGCGCATCAAACGGTCGCTCGGTTGTACAATACCGCCAAAGCCAGGGAATGGCTGCATGATCATCTCCAAGAAAACGTCCGCAGCCCCCTACCCCAATGGATAAGGCCCGAATTTCTGCGTACTTTCGGATTCCCGCCCTGACGTAAGAGGGCACGGCCCGCATCCTGTGTGCGATTTTATTCGACAAAACAAAAACCGCGATTGGAAGCCAGGAGACGGAACCAAGACCCTTGAACATCATACAGATCGACCAGAACCTGCCCGGGACCGGGCTCGACCGGCTGATCACCGAAAAGATGGTGCAGATCCTCAACGCGATGTCCGACGCTTCAGGCCGACGAGATTACTGGGGTCGCCAGATACGATCGCACTGGGGAGCGGATGTTTTGCTTCAATTATTCTTAAGCGCTTGGGGGTACTGTTTTGTTGGACTCGTCGTTGATTCCATCACCACCAATCATGCCGCAAGGCCGAGCCTGCGGCGCCGGTCCATGATGCTCATGCCGAACTCCGTCTTGATGCGCTTGTCCCGGTACCAGACCATGTGGTCGTCGAGCATGCCGATGAACTCGGCCATCGCGTCCTCGGCCGACCGCTTCGACTCCGCCACGACTGTCGCGTCCGACTGGTTGCGCCAGCGCCCCAATGTCTCCGGAGCGACCCCCAGCTCCTTCTCCACCACGACGATCGCGTTCGTCTCCGACGAAATACGACGCTCTATACTCCGCCAACAGCCTGACAGCCTTCGCCTTGAACTCCGGCGTGTATTTCGTGCCTTTTGCCATGGTTCCATCATCTCCCATCGAGTTAGCGGAAATGCGGAACAAAAATCAGGCCATATCAGTACTTTGCGGGCGCCGAGTGTCTTTCCGAATTGCTTATATGCCAATTGGAGTAACGCCCTACTTCGTTTTCGACAAAACTGTGCGGGCATTCAAGGTTTCGACATCAATTTAGGAATGGGGACATTTATGATCGACGCGCTATTCGCGCAGTCGAATTCCTGATTACCAAATTTAGCGGCAACTGTACATGACGGCATTCTCCCGAAGATGCTATCAGATTAAAAGCGCTGAGGGCGATCTCATCTATGGGCTGCTGCAAGGTGGTCAGACTAGGCTTGAGCCACTGGCTGACATGTATTCCATCGCACCCCACGACTGAAAGATCGTCGGGGATTTTCAGACCATACTGTTCTGCCGCAGCCATCAGACCAGCTGCAGCAATATCTGATCCGCAAAATATCGCCGATGGACGCGGTTCGCTTTCTATGAGGTAGGGGAATATACTGCTGCCAAATTCCTCGCTATACGGACCCGAAAAAACAATATTCTCATTAGTTGGAATGTCCATGGCCGCTAAAGCTGCGCGATAGCCTCGAAGGCGTTCCTTTGACGTACTTAGTGATTGCGGGCCTGATAGATAAGCGATGTGTCGATGGCCGAGCATTAGCAAGTAGTGCACCGCCTGATAAGCACCTGAATAATTATCTACAGTGATGCTGTCCGTCATATCCAAGGAAGAACCATTAAGGTGCTCATCTAAAAGAACAATATGGATTCCAGACGCTTGGGACTGCGAAAGAGCTGGATTAGTGCTATTCAGCCCCGCATAGAGCAGGTTACCGTAATACTGGCTTTCAGTGATGCGGCGTACTAGACTCTCTTCTATCTTGGGGTTCCCTTGCGAAACTTTAATATCGACTTGGTATCCAGCAGAGATGCCTGTCTGACTGATGCTTTGCGCAAGCTCGCTGTAAAACGGGTTTTGTAGGGAAGGGATAATCAATGCGACAGCATCGTCCTGCCGCGATGTATTGCTTCTGGTGGAGTAGTCACTTTTCGAAGCGGCATGGTTGATTTTCTCCGCGACGGCCGGAGTCACGTTTAGCGTTCCGCGTAAATAACGGGAAACAGTAGAAACGGACACTCCGGCTTCCTTGGCTATCTGGGTGATGGACACCTAGTACTCCTATGCTGCGCTGGTCTATGTTATTGGCTCCTATATTTTGCGCAAAAGTCTCGACAAGTATATCTTTTTGCGCAAAAAAAGTGTGTTACTTGATGTTGATATGACATTAATCGGTAAAGAGTTGCATTATTTATACAACACAAATCTTGCGCAACAGTTGTAAAAGTGTTATTGTGTAGCCAGTGGTTGCGCCGAAGATGCCACTGCCCAACAAAGGAGTTATATATGGCTAACGTATTATTGGCTGGCGAGTCGTGGATTTCCACGACCGTGGAGTATAAGGGTTTCGATTCCTTCTCAAATACAAAGCTTGAGATCGGATGCGAGAGGTTCCTTGAGTCCCTTACCGATATGGGGCACCATGTGACACATCTGCTTGCACATGATGTTCCGGAACGCTTTCCGTGGTCCAGAGACGAGCTCAATGAATATGACGTCGTGATTCTTTCAGACATTGGAGCCAACTCACTTTTGCTTCCCGCATCAGTGTTCTATGACGGTCGTTGTGTCGCCAATAGATTGGACGTCCTTGCCGAATGGGTAAAAGAAGGACATGGGCTCATGATGGCTGGGGGATATCTCTCTTTTGGTGGTTTCGAAGGGAAAGCCCATTATCATGGGACGGCCGTTGAGAGGTCCCTTCCCGTTGATATCAAACCCTATGACGATCGGGTGGAAATGCCGCAGGGGGTCTGTGCGGAAATTCTGCAAAATCATCCCGCCATTGGAGATCTAGAGAATTACATGATAGATAGACGGACCCCACCGATACTCGGCTATCAGCAAATGGCTCCCAAATCTAATGCGTCTGTACTAATGCAAGTTAACAGCGACCCACTGCTAGTGATCGGCCAATACGGCATGGGACGCAGCGCGGCATACGCATCAGATATCTCACCCCATTGGGCATCCGAGGAATTCATGAACTGGAATGGCTACAGTCAACTGTTCGGTAATCTCACACGCTGGCTAGCCGGCGAAAACAACTGATACAAAACCCGCTTTCGGTCGTTCCTCCAATCGTAGATGCTCTGCCGAAATCCACTTGATGTAGGCAGGGATACGACTGTTCTAGATCTATCGATAAAGGAAAAGAAATACAATGAAGGTTGCAAAGAAATATGTAATTCCGCTGCTATTCATCGCTACCGTTCTTGCTGGTATGCTCTCGCCGATGCAATCGGCGGTGAACGGTCAGGTTGGCAAGGAATTGGGAGACGGTAATGCATCCGCAGTGGTGTCGTTCGGATCCGGCCTGGTCGTCATGGCAGTCATCATCCTATCCAGAAAGAGCACAAGGCAGCAGTTCGTTTCAATCCCGTCGCGGATGCGAGCCGGCAGGATTCCGTGGTGGAGCTGGTTGGCTGGTTTATGCGGCGCCATGGTGGTATTCTCCGAAGGTGCGTCGGCATCGGTACTTGGTGTTGCCACTTTCCAGACCGCACTGATTTCCGGTATGGTCATTTCCGGACTTCTGTGCGATAGATTCGGCATTGGCGTGGAGATAAAACAACCTTTTAACGTCCCTCGAGTGCTGGGTGCGATTCTTGCTGTCGCAGCGACGGTACTTGTGGTACTGCCTAACTGGCGGGCTCCTTCGGTAATCGGTCTTGCCGTCCTACCGTTCCTAGCTGGACTGCTGGCAGGCTGGCAGCCAGCCGGTAATTCTGCGGTAGCCCGAGAGACAGGGTCGATGCTCGTCTCGATTACATGGAACTTCATCGTCGGTTTCACGGTTCTCGCCCTAGCGCTGCTTATACGTGTGCTTATCGGCGCCACTTCTTTCCATCTTCCACATACTTGGTGGATGTATCTCGGTGGCCCACTTGGTTTGCTGTCCATCGCCCTGATGGGCCTGCTGGTGCGTGGACTTGGCCTATTGCTTCTAGGACTGGCCTCAACAGCAGGTCAGCTAATTGGTTCTGTACTTATCGACTGGCTGGTTCCGGCTCTTGGCGCGCAAGTCTATCTGGTAACGGTGCTTGGCGCATTCGTCGCATTGGTGGGTGCGGTCATTGCTGCGATCCCATCGGCTAAAAACGAATCCGATGCGGCGGCATCACAGTCCATTGCGTAGGAACGCCCAATGGTCCGCGACACTGGAATGTAGTTCCATCGCGGCTGCAGGATGCATTTCACTTCAATCGAAAGGTTTATCATGTGCACGGGAATAGAGATAATAAGCAATCAGGGAAACCCTTATTGGGGTCGCACCCAGGACTTCGAGCAGCATTTTGAATATGCTGGAATGAAAATCCCAGCAGGAACGAAGATCGAATCCACGTACACCCCCTTCACAACAGAAATCGCCACTATGGGAATCGCTTGGGCGACAGACGTCCATGCCTATCCGGTGATTCTTGACGGCATCAACGAACAAGGCATATGTGGGGGATCGTTCTACTTCGATCATTGGTACCGCTACGCTTCCGATGAGGAGATACAAGCCCAGGGCAAGGTGCCATTGCGAGGAGAAGAGCTTGTTACTTGGATTCTTACGCATTATTGTTCACTGGACGAGATCAAGCAGCGGCTGAATAGCGAAGTTGGAATCGTGGATGCGCCAGGCCCGATGATGGGACGATCCGTTCCACAGCACAGCGTATTCCAAGACGAATCAGGACGCTCCATCGTAGTTGAACCGTCCTCCACCAACGGTTTCGCAATTTACGAGAACAAGGTCGGCGTCTTCGCCAATGCTCCTACCTTTGATTGGCATGTCACCAATCTTAAGATGCATCTGGAGCGTTCAACTCATCGTCACTATTCATACGACATCAATGAGCCAATCAAGTCTATCGAACTTGACGAATGGACGAGCGGACTGATGGGAATACCTTCTGACTATAAGCCGGAAACACGCTTTCTGCGGGCGGCATATGCCAAGCTCATGTCCCTTCCTGTCGATGATGATTCCGCCATCAACGAGGTGTTCCAGCTGCTGACTGCTGTCAATAATCCAAAGGGAGTTCTGCGCCCTGTGGAAAACGGACAGGTGCTAGTCCCATGGACCCAATACACTGCAGCATACGACATCAGGAACCGTGTCCTTTATGCGCATACCTACGATAATCGCAACGTACGCATGCTGGAATTCGGAAATCCGCGTGAGTGGGACAAAGTACACTATTTCAGTTTTATCTCTCGACAAACCTACGAGCCATTTGCCGAAGAAAACTGATGGGTGACGGGCATCCTATGTAGAGTCTAGTCGGCTAGATATGCAATTCCTTGGGTTGTGTCTCCGGCTGTCACAGCAGTCGGAGACACAACTTTTTATACAAAATAATCTAGCCTTTCGCTGTTTGGTGTGGGTGAATTCTGTCAGGTATGATGGTTCGTAGGTCGAGTTTGCCGCAGGTCAGATAGATCATCGTGCTGAAATAGCTCATGTTCCTGAAGCCCCTTGCGTGGGTTTCACGTTCTAGATGACGCTTCCCGGACCCTTGAGGACCGCGTTGGCGTGCCGGTGGTCGAAGTAGATGTCGTCCCCAGTGACGGCGTAGCTGCCGTGCCAACACCTTCATAAGTGTGTGTTTCTGCAAGTTGGCGTCCGCAGCCCCTGATCTATATCGGTCAATCCATGTTGTAAGGGAAGACGGAATCGCGTCAGCGGACGGCCGTGGGACGAATGTTCCGAAGCGAGTCAGGGGCGTGGGCTGGAATGCAGAAAAAGTTCGACTGGGGTTGGCGCATCGGGTTCGAAGACATCTGCTTGTGGTAGGAGTTCATGGAACAAATCCACAACCAATCCATCAACCACGGTCGGGTTCCTTGTCCCATCGGCATTGTGAAACAACGGCTCATGATGCGCAATACGGTTCCTGCACTCGTTGATGAGACGGATTTTAGCATTCAGGTCCGCACGATTCGTCCCGGAGGGCCACGCGTGGTGGAGGTATGGTATCCACAGAATTCTTTCGTGGGCTTTGTCGGTCAGATGCGCCCAGAATCCAAGTGGAAGGTTCGCGATTGTCTTGTCCGGTTGTATGGTCTCCGTACGGGAGGGTGTGGCGTTGCGAATGCTCGTCCGGTTCAATGCGTTCGCGTCGAACGACTTTCCGGCTCTGTTATGTCGTGGTATAGGGATGTTGACAGGTGAATCGTCATCGAACAGCCAGTGCCTGGTACCGTCCCAACGCGAGTCGATTTCTCTGTTGTAGGCATTGCGTAGTGCGACTTCGAAGAACGCGATGTCCTTCATCAGGGTCTGTCCAAGATTGATATTCCATTCGTACAACCGGAGGGCGCGCTGCAGATTGTTCCCTGAAGCGTCAAGATACGTTTGGAGACGTGGTGATGAGAGCCATTCGAGGACCCATGTTTCATCTGGAGCGTGGTTGTGCGCGAGGACGTCAATCATTCTTGGGACTCCTTGGCGTCGTAGGCGAACGAGTAAAGCAATGCCCCGGTGACATGGGAACCAGCGGTCAGCACGGGGCTTGTATCCATAAGTATAACAGATGTTTCGAGGTCTTTGTCTTTCCCGGGTTCTAAATAGAAGTGCAACACCTTGTCTAGGGTTGGAAGTGTTCGAAGTTTCTAACTCAAGAAGGTGTTGCACTCATGGGTCAACAGTATTCGCACCTGTCGTCCGAGGAGAG
>OBYY01000046.1_pt1 | contig 26348 bp, 20 predicted proteins | sample 1476821 | NCBI WGS metagenome assembly OBYY01 (sample SAMEA2580218, study PRJEB22360) | human gut metagenome | biome: human gut; feature: human-associated habitat; material: faeces | place: Denmark | collected 2008/2010
CATCCCACTCCTCGTCAATACCACCCTTGGACATCCAAGTAGCAGTCTTCTGCATAACAACATTGGAAATCTGTGCATTGTTATTGGTCAGTGTATTACTGTCCGCCGGATCGGGGTTCACGTAGTCCGGAATGTAGTCCTTGACGGGATCGAAGTGGCTGCGCTGCTCCTCGTACGGCTTGTTCGCCTCAAGCAGGTTGTCGCCGTCCACGTCGCCCTTGATGGTGACGCCATCGGGAATCCAGCCGGAGAAACGATCGGCCAGGCCCGGGAAGAGGTTGTCGCCCATCGCCTTGGTGTACTTGTCTTCGTCCACGGTGTAGTGGCGGTTGCCGTCATCGGTGACCAGGTTGCCGAAGGAGCCGAGGAACTGCTGCACGGAGTACTTCTCGGAGTAGAGCAGGTTGGCCAGCTTCAGCGCAGCGTCCTTGTTGGCGGCGTGGGAGGACAAGGAGAACCTATCGGCTTCGAACTCGGCGGAAGAGCCGTCCCACACGGTCTTGTCCGGGGAGACGCCCGGGGCGGACGGCACCGGGATGGGGATGTACTGATCCTTGAGCGTTCCGAAGCTCGCATCCTGAGACCATCCGAACGACACACCGGTCTTCGCGGTCTTGCCGTCGCTGAGCTGGTCGGTATCGCACGCATCGAACGTCTTGGTGGCCCAGTCGGCGGGAATCAGGCCCTCGGAGATGAGCTTGTGGTAGTACTTGACGACCTCCTTGTATTCGTCGGAGGTCAGGAAGCTCTTGACCACGCCGTTCTTGGCGTAGAAGCCGGTCGGGGACGCGCCCTTGTTGAAGCCGGTGACGATGCCGGTGGAGTTGAGCAGCAGCATCGGGCTGTAGTAGGTGAAGTAGCTGTCGAGCTTCCTGATGTTCATCGGGATCTCGTCGGCCTGGCCGTTGCCGTTCGGGTCCTCGGTCTTGAACGCCTTGAGCACGTTCTCCAACTCGTCCCACGTGGTCGGCACCTGCAGGCCCAGCTTGTCAAGCCAGGTCTTGTTGATGAACATGTGCTGGCCAGTGCCGGAGTAGGACTTGCCTCGGGACGAAGGCAGGGCGTACATATGGCCTTCGGGATCGGTGGTGAGTTTCTGCGCGTCCGGCTTCTCCTTGAAGAACTGCTTGACGTTCGGCATCTTGTCGAGATCCTTGCTCAGATCCTCGAACAGGCCCGGGAACTGCGCGGCGTTGGCGGGGAAGAATGCGTGGAGGCTTACATCCGCGATCTTGCCTGCAGCCAGAGTGGCGTTCTTCTGCTGGGCCCAGGCGTCCTCGCTGACCTCCTGCCACTCGATCTTGCAGTCGCAGTCGGCCTCGAGGTCCTTGGCCCACTGCATGTTGGCGATCTTGTCCGTGGCCGGCCTCTTCACGACCAGAACGCTCACGATCGGCTTGCCGTCGGCGGTCGTGGTCGGCTCCTTGTCGCCGCCGCATGCAGCCAGCGAACCCAGCAAGGCGACGGCGCACGTGATGGCGCCCGCCTTCAGTGCGGTTCTTCTTCTCATTGTCTCTCCTTTGAAATTATGATCCTGGATGCGCCCGCCACGTCTGCGAGGTGGACGCATTCAGGATAAGTCTCGGGAGATATTTTGTCAACGTCCTTAACATATATGAAATATCGGCACCGTTTCGCTATGCCTCAGCACCCTCCCTCACCAGACAGCGAAACATCGCCGATTCTGTCGACGTTCAGCTGGCCGTTGAGCCAGTCGAGCGAGATACGGGTGTACATAATGTTATTATTATCACCTTCATACAGCAGGCCATAGCCGCCGCCGGCCTTGTGGCTCAATGCGGCGATCACCGAATACGCCATCGGCCCCGTCGTGAACTGTCGACCGGCACTCCAGGTCTTGCCGTCATCGATCGAGACGCGCACCAGACCATCGATCCTGTCCGAAGGCGACGAGGAGGAATACAGCAGAACCTTGGCCTGCGCCGACCCTTCGGGGGCATCGGGAAACGCACGGGCAATCTGCGCGTTGTTCTCGGGATCGGGCAGCTGCGTTTCACGGGTCACCGGACCATACGTGACGCCACCGTCCCGGGAGATGGCGACATAGCGGCAACCGTTTCCATCGGAGGAACGCGAGTTCAGCATCACACGGCCATCGGAAAGTTCCACGACTTTGTTCTCGTCCATGTGATCGCCGACGGGGGTGCCCGCATGCCAGGTTGCGCCGTGATCGTCGGAGAAGACCGATACAGCACGGTAGCGGCCGTCGAGCTCCTTGATGGTGTACTGCTGAATCAGGCGCCCCGCATGCGCGCCATACGTGAGCTGGATGCCGGCACCGGAAGAAGCGAACCGTGAAATCCATGATTCGCTGTTCGTGATGTCGGCGGTGATGATGCGCGGCTCGCTCCACGTCACGCCATTGTCGATGGAACTGGTGACGGCGGCCTGAAGCACCGTACGCGCAGAGGGATCGACGCCCGCCTGGGAGGTTCCGAAACCGGCGTCATAGGATTTGACGAAGAACAGGAACACCTCTCCCGTCTGCCGGTCCACCACATAGGACGGATCGGAATACCCGTATTTGTCGACGCCATCATGCCCGGCGGCCACAACATGCTGCGGCTCGAATGACCGGCCGCCGTCTTTGGAGATACGCTGCACGATCGAATTGGCTTGCGGGGCATCCTGGCAGTTATGGGGTCGCGCGTCGAACGCCGCGAGGATCCAGCCGTTGGGTGCCTCGGCAAGGGCCGGAATCCGGTAGCAGGCCACACCGTAATCGCCTGGGGCCGCCAGACTCATCGCTCCGTCATGGTTCGCGCCGCACACAGTATTGTTCGTATTCATCATCCCGTTCTCCGTCATATTCACTCACTCCTGTTCATCGCCTTGATGCCGCCCGGCGTCCACGGGCAATCTCCGTTCACGGCCAAGCGGCACCCCGGCGCATTCCTCACCATTGCGGTGCGCCATCCCGCGGACCCACATGGGTTGGGGGAAGGGAAAGGCCCGCGGGATGGCACGTCATCATCACTCGGTGGACGCATCGACCTGTTCCACCGTGCGCGCAAGCTCGAAACCGCATGCGCGCAACACGTCCGCAATGGCTTTCACATTGTCGCCATGCAACGCCAACACCGGTTCGGGCATCTGGTTGGTGTCGAACACGCCCAGCAACGCCATCGCGGTCTTGAACGCGCCCACGCCGGAACCGAATCCCTGGACGCCGGACGGCGCCAGGACGATTCGCATCAATGCGGCGAGCTTATTCTGCTCCTTGCGCACCGAATCCCAATCACCGTTCCGGTAGGCGTTCCACATCGCAACATAGCCATATGGATCCACATTGGCCAGGCCGGGCACGCTGCCGTCCGCGCCGGCCATGTACGCGCCATCGACGACGACTTCCTGACCGGTCAGCAACGTCAGCGGATGACCGTTCTCCTCGTTGTCTCCAATCAGGAAACGGAACGCCACATCATCGTTCGACGAGTCCTTCACCCCGGCCAGCACGCCATCACGCCCCAAGCGGATCAGCAGATCATTGGGCAGCTTGGTATGCACGCATACGGGGATGTCGTATGCGAACAGCGGCAACTCAGGCACCGCGGCGTGAATCAGACGGAAATGCCTCTCGATCTCCGCCACGCCGCCCAATGCGTAGAACGGCGCCGTGGCCACAATGGCGGAGGCTCCCATCTCACGAGCCGCACGAGCATGCTCGATCACACGATTGGTCTCCGTGTCGATGCACCCCGCCAGCACCGGCACTCGGCCGCCGGCAATCTCAATGGCCGCGGCCAGTATCTCACGACGTCGCTCATCCGTGGAGAACACGACTTCGCTTGAGGATCCGAGAACGAAAAGTCCATTGACCCCGGCCGTAATCATACGGTCGATCGAGCGCCTGTAGCTCTCCACATCGAGACGATGATCCGCGGTCAACGGAGTGACGACCGGGGGAATAACCCCACGAAACTGATTCATAGTGTGAATCTCCTTGTTGTATTTGTGTCTGTCTGGTGCGCGAGACAACACCGCATCCGCTCCGCATGAGCGAACCGCACCCGATCGTTGATCCGAATTCCTCCAGTTCAACAGTTCGGGTGCGGCTCACATCGCGGAGTCGCAAGCACTGCCTTGCAACAGGTCTGCGCTCACGACACCGTCACTTCGTGTAGGTGTCGTACCACTTCTGCCAGATCTTCACGTTCTCCTGCAGACCAAGGCTGTCGAGCTGCTTGCAATACGCATCCCACTCCCCGTCGATGCCGCCCTTGGACATCCAGGTGGCGGTCTTCTGCATAACGACGTTGAGAATCTGGGTATTATTGCTACTCAACTTGTTATTGTCTTCGGGGCTGGGGTTCACATAGTCCGGGATGTAGTCCTTGACGGGATCGAAGTGACTGCGCTGCTCATCATATGCTTTATTCACCTCAAGCAAATCATCGGCATTGGTATCGCCCTTAATGGAGACTTCGTCGGGAATCCAACCCGTAAACCGATCAGACAGACCAGGGAAGAGGTTGTCTTTCATCAGCTGACTGGTCTTCTCTGCATCCACGGTGTATTGATGATTGCCGTTGTCGGTAACCAACTGTCCGAAGGAGCCGAGGAACTGCTGCACGGAGTACTTCTCGGAGTAGAGCAGGTTGGCCAGCTTCAGTGCGGCGTCCTTGTTCGCGGCATGCGAGGAGATGGAAAGCTTGTTGCCATCGAACTCGCTGGAGGAGCCGTCCCACACGGTCTTGTCCGGGGAGACGCCCGGGGCGGACGGCACCGGCATGGCGATGTACTGGTCCTTAAGTGCACCGAAACTCGCGTCCAAGGACCATCCGAACGACACGCCGGTCTTCGCGGTCTTGCCGTCGCTGGTCTGGTCGGAATCATACGCATCAAGAGCCTTGGTGGCCCAGTCGGCGGGGATCAGGCCCTCGGAGATAAGCTTGTGGTAGTACTTGATGACTTCCTTGTATTCGTCGGAGGTCAGGAAGCTCTTGACCACGCCGTTATCCGCATAATAACCGGTAACCGTCGGCCCCTTGTTGAAGCCGGTGACGATGCCGGTGGAGTTGAGCAGCAGCATCGGGCTGTACCAAGAGAAGTAACTGTCGAGTTTCTTGATGTTCATCGGGATCTCGTCGGCCTGGCCGTTGCCGTTCGGATCCTGGGTCTTGAACGCCTTGAGCACGTTCTCCAGCTCGTCCCACGTGGTCGGCACCTGCAGACCCAGCTTGTCAAGCCAGGTCTTGTTAATCATCATATTCTGACCGGACCCGGAATAGGACTTGCCTCGGGACGAGGGCAGGGCATATATGTGGCCGTCGGGATCGGTAATAAGCTTCTTGGCGTCCGGCTTCTCCTTGAAGAACTGCTTGACGTTCGGCAACTTGTCGAGATCCTTGCTCAGATCCTCGAACATACTTGGGTACTGAGCAGCATCGGGCACACCGAAAGCGTGGAGGCTTACATCCGCCAGCTTGCCTGCGGCCAGAGTGGCGTTCTTCTGCTGGGCCCAGGCGTCCTCGCTGACCTCCTGCCAATCAATCTTGCAGTCACAGTCGGCTTCCAGATCCTTGGCCCACTGCATGTTGGCGATTTTATCCGTACTGGGTCTCTTGACTATTAAGACACTTACAATCGGCTTGCCATCAGCGGTCGTGGTCGGCTCCTTGTCGCCGCCGCACGCAGATAGCGACCCCAGCAAGGCCACGGCACACGCAACGGCACCCGCCTTCATCACGGTTTGTCTTCTCATCGTCTCTCCTTTGACATGATGATATTTGAGCGCATCCGCCGCATCTGCGGGACGGACGCATTCATGATAGGCACGAGAGATGGAGTTCGTCAACATTCTTAACATATATGTGAGTCGCGCCACACATAGTCATTCCCGCCACCATGTAATCCACTAAATAAAACGCAGCACATCAGAACCCGCTCCCGCGGCTTCAGGAACATGGACTGCTTCAGCACCGTGATCTACCTGACCCGCGGCAGACCCGGCCTCAACACCGCATCCGCTCCGCATGAGCGAACCGCACCCTATCGTTGATCCGAATTCCTCCAGTCCAACAATTCGGGTGCGGCTCACATCTCGGAGTCGCAAGCACTGCCTTGCAACAAGGCTTGTGCTCGCGGAACCGTCACTTCACGCAAAGGTCGTACCACTTCTGCCAAATCTTGATGTTATCCTGAAGGCCAAGGCTGTCGAGCTGCTTGCAATACGCATCCCACTCCTCATCAATACCACCCTTGGACATCCAAGTAGCGGTCTTCTGCATGACGGTATTGAAAATCTCAGCATTGCTTGTATTCAACTTTGCTGCATCAGCCGAATCCATATTGACGTAGTCGGGAATATAGTCCTTGACGGGATCGAAGTTGCTGCGCTGCTTCTCATACACCTTGTTCACTTCAATCAGCTCATCGGCGTGACTATCGCCTTTGATGGTGACTTCATCGGGAATCCAGCCCACCAGCAATTCCGACAGGCCAGGATACTGGTTATCACCGGTCAACTGGCTCAACTTGTCGTTATCCACGGTGTACTCGTGCTCACCGGTCTTGGTCAAGGTCTGCCCAAACGAACCGAGGAACTGCTGCACGGAGTACTTCTCGGAGTAGAGCAGGTTGGCCAGCTTCAGCGCGGCATCCTTGTTCGCGGCATGTGCGGAAATCGACAGTCCGGCAACAGACAGCTCACTGGAGGAGCCGTCCCACACGGTCTGGTCCGGAGAGACGCCCGGGGCGGACGGCACCGGCATGGCGATGTACTGGTCCTTGAGCTTGCCGAAATTGTCGGATGGAGACCAACCGAACACCACGCCGGTCTTCGCGGTCTGACCATCACTAATTTGGTCCGCGTTGTAGGCGTCATCGTCCTTGGTGGCCCAGTCGGCGGGAATCAGGCCCTCGGAGATGAGCTTGTGGTAGTACTTGATGACCTGCTTGTATTCGTCGGAGGTCATGAAGCTCTTGACCACGCCGTTCTTGGCGTAGAAGCCGGTTTCGGACGCCGCGCTCATATTAAATCCGGTCGAAATACCGGTGGAGTTGAGCAGCAGCATCGGGCTATACCAAGTGTAGTAGCTGCTTTCGAGCTTCTTGATATTCATCGGGATCTCGTCGGCCTGGCCGTTGCCGTTCGGATCCTGGGTCTTGAACGCCTTGAGCACGTTCTCCAGCTCGTCCCACGTGGTCGGCACCTGCAGGCCCAGCTTGTCGAGCCAGGCCTTGTTGATCAGCATGTGCTGGCCCGTGCCGGAATAGGACTTGCCGCGCCCTGTAGCTATCGAATAAATCTTTCCCTTGGTATCAGCAGAGAATTTTTCAGCTTCCGGCTTCTGCTTAAAGAAGGCCTTGACGTTTGGCAGCTTGTCAAGATCCTTGCTCAGATCCTCGAGCATACCGGGATATTGGTAAGCATCAACGGCACCGTATCCATTCAGGTTCACGTCCGCGATATCCCCAGAGGCCAAGGTGGCGTTCTTCTGCTGCCCCCAAGCTTCTCGAGTCACTTCCTGCCACTCGATCTTGCAATCGCAGTCGGCCTCCAGGTCCTTGGCCCACTGCATATCAGCCATCTTTTCCTGATTGGCGTTCTTCTTGACCAGAACCGTCACAATCGGCTTACCATCAGCCGTCGTGGTCGACTTCTTGCTGCCTCCACACGCAGATAGCGACCCCAGCAAGGCCACGGCACACGCAACGGCACCCGCCTTCAACACGGTTTGTCTTCTCATCGTCTCTCCTTTGACATGATGATGTTTGAGCGCGCCCGCCGCATCTGCGGGACGGACGCATTCATGATAGGCACGGGAGATGGAGTTCGTCAACATTCTTAACATATATGTGAGTCGCGCCACACATCGCCGCTCCCGCCACCCCGTAACCTGTTAAATGGAACGCAGCACGTCCGCCGCGCGCCATACCACACGTTGGATGCGGAACAGCGGGGCGATATCCTTGGCTGCATCGTCAAGCTTGCCCTGCGTGGCGCCGGGCAAGGACTCGGCCACGGTGAAACGGTTCGCGACGGACCCGCGGCAGACCCGGCCTCAACGTCGCATCCGCTCCGCATGAGCGAACCGCACCCGATCGTTGATCCGAATTTCTCCAGTTCAACAATTCGGGTGCGGCTCACATCGCGGAGTCGCAAGCACTGCCTTGCAACAGGTTCGCGCTCACGACACCGTCACTTCGTGTAGGTGTCGTACCACTTCTGCCAGATCTTGGTGCTCTCCTGTAGACCAATGCTGTCGAGCTGCTTGCAGTAGGCATCCCATTCTTCGTCAATGCCGCCCTTGGCCATCCAAGCAGCAGTCTTCTGCATAACGGTGTTGTTAATCTCCGCATTGCTTGTACTCAACTTCGCGGAATCGGAAGGATCCATATTATCCATATTGACGTAGTCGGGAATATAGTCCTTGACGGGATCGAAGTGGCTGGGCTGCTCCTCGTACACCTTGTTCACCTCAATCAGTTCATCGGCGTGGGGATCACCCTTAATGATGACTTCATTGGGAATCCAACCCACCAGCAATTCCGACAAACCAGGGTAAAGATTGTCCTTAGTCAGCTTGTCTAACTTGGCGCTGTCCACAGTATACTTATGCTCACCGGTCTTAGTCAAAGTCTGCCCAAACGATCCGAGGAACTGCTGCACGGAATACTTCTCGGAGTAGAGCAGGTTGGCCAGCTTCAGCGCAGCGTCCTTGTTCGCGGCATGCGCGGAAATGGTCAGCCCAGCAGGAGCCAATTCGCTAGAGGAACCATCCCACACGGTCTCATCCGGGGAAACGCCCGGAGCAGAAGGTGCCGGCATAGCGATGTACTGGTCCTTAAGCTTGCCGAAATTGTCAGTCGGAGACCAACCGAACACCACGCCGGTCTTCGCGATCTGGCCGTCACTAATCTGGTTCGCGTTGTAGGCGTCATCGTCCTTGGTGGCCCAGTCCGCTGGAATCAGCCCCTCGGAGATGAGCTTGTGGTAGTACTTGACGACCTGCTTGTATTCGTCGGAGGTCAGGAAGCTCTTGACCACGCCGTTCTTGACATAATAACCAGAAGTGGATACGCCTTTGTTGAAGCCGGTCGGGATGCCGGTGGAATTGAGCAGCAGCATCGGGCTATACCAGGAGAAACCGCTTCCAAGCTTCTGTATGTTCATCGGGATCTCGTCGGCCTGTCCGTTGCCGTTCGGGTCCTGGGTCTTGAACGCCATAAGCACGTTCTCCAGCTCATCCCACGTGGTCGGCACCTGCAGACCCAGCTTGTCAAGCCAAGCCTTGTTGATCAGCATATGCTGCCCCGTACCGGAATAAGATTTTCCGCGCGCAGTGGCTATTGCATAGACTCTACCCTTGGAATCAGTCGAGAATTTCTTAGCTTCCGGCTTTTCCTTAAAGAATGCCTTGATATTCGGCAACTTGTCGAGACTCTTGCCTAGATCCTCAAACATTCCTGAATACTGGTAGGCGTCAAGGGAATTAAATCCGTTAAGGTTCACGTCCGCGATATCCCCAGAGGCCAAGGTGGCGTTCTTCTGCTGTGACCAAGCTTCTCGAGTCACTTCCTGCCACTCGATCTTGCAATCACAGTCGGCCTCCAAGTCCTTGGCCCACTGCATATTGGCGATCTTGTCCTGATTGGCGTTCTTCTTGACCAGAACCGTCACAATCGGCTTGCCGTCGGCGGTCGTGGTCGACTTCTTATTGCCACACGCAGACAGCGAACCCAGCAAGGCCACGGCGCATACCGCAGCACCCACCTTCATCGCGACATTCCTCATTGTCTCTCCTTTGAGTCGATGATGACTTCGGTTGCGTCCATCACACCTATGAGATGGACGCAACCATGATAAGTACGGGAGCCAGCACTGTCAACAGCCTTAACATATTTGCATCAGGCCCGCTCGCACCGCCGCTCCCGCCAATGCAACGGTCTAGATGGCCCGCAGCACATCCGCCGCGCGCCATACCACACGTTGGATGCGGGCCAGTTCCGACTGCCGACTGACCTCATGCCAGAGCCTCGAATACTGTTCGGTCCAGCATTCCAGTTCATCGGCCAGCTTCGCCGCATCGATTCCGACCTCATCCTGCCGCACCACGCCATGCGCGGCCAACAACGCCAACCCGACACGGTTCAGCAGACGCTGACCGTCGATAGCCAACGACCAGACCGCAGCGGAGGAGGGATCACCGGCCACGCGGAACAGCTGGGTGATATCCTTGGCTGCATCGTCAAGCTTGCCGTTCAATTCCCGGCCCGCGAGAATGGAGTCACGCAACGTCCGCAGCATCGAAACGCGAGCATCCGCCAACCTTGCCTGACCGGACTGCGGCAAGTCATTCCGATACGCTTCCAGACAGCCCATGACCCGCACGATCTCCGTATTGCATCCGCCACGGCCGTCGTCCAGTTCCAGGTAAGTGACGAGATCGCTCCACGAGAATCCGCCTTTGGCAGAAGCGCCCCTGAGCGCACCGACCACGCTACCAGTATGGTCGCCGTATTCGATAGTGGATATGCGTGACAGCATATCGGCTTCGCTGAGCTCGGCATCCGGATTCCAGGATTGCTGCGCACCGAAGATCATGCCCGGAACCGACATGCGGGGATCGTTGACGTGTCCGAAATCCCCCCAATCAGTGACCAGCATCCCCGAAACATCATGGGCGCGGCCATGGCGCGCCATCCTGGTGATGTTATTCCACGCATCGTCGATCCGCGGAATCAGCGCATTCCAGCACCACACCGCCGGGCACACCATCTGCGTCGCGCCGGCATCGGCGAGAGCGGCCGTTGTGCCATCATCCACGTTGGGCTCATACTGCCAATTCAGCCAGGTGATGTTCTTGGGAAGCGTATCGATGATCTCAGGGTGCTCGAGCGCGACATCGGCCCACACCATGACATCATGCCCACGATCATCAACATGGCGGCACAGTCGCTCGACGAAATCGGCATACATCGCGCCAACGCCACGTTTCGCCGATTCCCGCTTCGACCTCCCCTTGCCGAGATCAAACGTCTCATCGGCGCAGATATTGAACTTCCGCGAACGGAACAACGGCATCAGCTCATCGATCAATGATGTCGAAAACTCATAGGACCGCTCATCGGTGATGTTGAGCGTATGGTGCGTCATTCGCTCGATCAGGCTGAAAGGACGATCCGCGTCCTCCGGAAACTCTCCCAGATCACGTAGTTGCCGCGTCCGCAGCGCGGTGTAATGGTGCCCGAACGTCGAAACGGAGGGAACGAGCTCTATGCCACGCGCCGCGCAATAGGAATCAAGCTCGAGAATATCGGACGAAGTCAGCGGATCGGCGCCACGCCACACTTCGCTAAGACCATTGAACTGGAACGTATGCTCGATGTACAACTGGAATTGGTTGTACTTGTAGAAGCACAGGCGATCCACCCACGATTTCAGCCAAGCCATAGAGGGCACACGGCCACGAGTCACGTCCAGATAGTAACCGCGGGTCGAGAACGCCGGCCGATCCCTGATGACCATGCACGGTATCGTCAAACCGATCTGGCGAATAATCTGACGCAATGTCTGCACGCCATCGCGAACGCCTTCGAACCCCGAACCGGTGATCACAACGCCGTCCGGCGAGACCTCAAGCACATACGACCAGTCACCGAGCGAAGGACTGGTCCGCAAAGTCACCTCCCGCTGAACCTCTCCGGAGGCCACCTGCCAGCGGCCTCCGCATACGCGCTTGATGTCGTCGGCAAGCTGACGCGCAAACACGGCCTCCGCATCATCCGCGCCTCGTTGCTCCACAACCGTTCCCGACAACGGCAACGAGCATGTTCCCACCAGCGGCTCGACATTCGTCGGCTCCGGTATGACATGCCATTCCAATGTTGGTTCCTGCACCATAGCAGCCACATATCCTTTCGACCTCTGCATCGAGATAGAGCCTTCTGGCCCTCAGGACATGATAGCCGTCAACGGGGTCAACGGACACGGTTGCGGTCAGTCCCGGAAAGCGGCCCCGGCCCCACCGGCATCCGCCGTCGCGGCGGCGCATACATCCACAATGTCATCGACCATCTGCCGCAAGGTCGGGGCGGTGATGGTCGCGGGCAAGGATGGATCAGGCTCGTGGATGAGCGCGGTAAGCCCACCGGCGGCACGCACCGGAGCGATATCGTTCGTCCAGTAGTCGCCGATGCTCATCACACCCAGCTCGCCCGTCCGTCGGCGAACCGCCGACAGCCTTTCGATCACCTTCGGCCATCCGCCTGGCTTGGCGGCACCGGCGATGATGCCATCGAATCCTTCGAGCACGCCCAGACGGTCCAACGTCTCACGCAGCCCGATCATCGGCGAGTTCGTGACCAGCACGCGCCGGCAACCCAGCTCACCCAACCGCTCCAAGAGGGATTCCAACCCCTCGGGCGGGCGCACGTCGAACGTGCCTTCGGCCAACATTCGACGCGACCGCAGATACGCATCCTGCGACTGCTCGGCGGTCAGACGCCCTGCCGCATGAGCCTGCACGACGTCATAGGCATCCGAATACTTCGGCATATCCACCGGACATGCCAGAAACCGCTCCAGCTCATCGTTCAACGTGGCCGCGTCATCACGATCAAGATGCGCGCACACCGCCTCGGCGTAGGCCTTGACCGGACCATCGCCGAGGCATACCGTGCCGTCGAAATCGAAAGCCACCGCGAATGCCGAATCACCGTTCACAGCTCTACCACCCAATCCCGCATCACATCAGTCGCCGGCATACGGCAGTCACTGTTCCCAATCCGAATCGAACGTCGGCTTGAGCGTGCTCAGCGAAGACTTGACGTCACCCGCGCCGGAGAGCACGTTCTCCAAGGACTTCTGCACATCGTCGCTGGCCTGTTGCATGCCGGGCGTCAACGGAATGGTGAACAGGTTCTTGGTGGCATCAGCCAAGATGGGCGCAATGGCACTGCCCGAGTTGGCGTACTTGGCATCGGCGATCGCGGACTTGCGCACAGGAATGTAACCGGTACCGACCGCCCACTCGATCTGGCTGTCCTTGGACGTCAGGAACTTCTCATACAGATAGGCCGCCGTGCGCTGCTCGGGGCTGGCCGAGGAGAACATGTAGATATCGGTGCCCTGCTGCATCGTGTGCTTCGCCGGATACGGCGCCACACCGTATTCGAACTTGCCCTCGGCGCCCTTCTTGACGAAGGATTCACCGGCGTTGGACCCGACATACATGGCGACCTTCTGGTTGGAGAACGGACCGGACATGTACTTGTCGGTGCCGGCGATGCGGAAGTAGCCGTCCTTGACGCCCTTGTCGTAGTAGTCGAAGGCCTTGGCGGACTTCTCGCCGGCCACATCCAGGCCCTTGCCGAACGTCACCCCCTCGTTCTTCATATAGGTGATGTAGTAGTTCGACAGCGAGTCGAAGCCCGCGCCGGGAATGCCCTTCGCGCTCTCGATTTTCTTGGAGGTTTCGGCGAGCTCGTCATACGTGGTGGGCACCTTGAGTCCCAGCTCGTCGAGCATGGTCTTGTTGTACCACAGCACCTCAGTGGACTTGTTGAACGGCATGCCATACGTCTTGCCGTCGATCTTCACGCCATCGCGCAGGCCGGGCAGCACATCATCCCAGTTGTCGAATGCAAGATTGCCGTCCTTGGACGTGATGTAGGGGTCAAGGTTGACGACCTGACCATCGGAGATCGCGTCGACCAGCCAGCTCGGGTACGCCTGGGTGATGGTCGGCAAATCCTTCGGGCTCTGCATCGTGGCGGTGAGCTTCTGCTGCAGGTCACTGTAGCTGGACTGGTTCTGCAAAGTCACCTTGATGTTCGGGTTCTGTTTCATGAACGTATCGGTCAGGCTCTGCAGGGTCTTCTCCTGGTTGCCTGTCATGCCGTGCCAGAACGTGATCTCAACGTTTCCTTTGATGTCGGAGACGATCTTGTCGGATTGTCCACCATCGCTCGCCGCGTTGGTCGAACCACATCCAGATAAGGCTAGCACGCCAGCCATCAATGCGGTCAGCACCGCTTTCGCACGCATATTACCGTGTAGTGTCATGATTCCATTCCTTTTCTGATTCCATTGGTTTCCGTTTGCTTGTTTCTTTTCCTGTTTCCCGTGGAACGTTCCCCGGAAAAGTCTCGGCAATGACGCAACCGGCAACACGCCGGTTCACGGCTCACAGCTCAACAGTCAACCCCGGCTCGGGCAAGACCATCGCTCCATAATCGTTGCGATACCGTTCGGGATGCTCGCCATGCACCGGGAACAGCAGACGGGGACGCACCGCATCGATGATCTCGAACGCCTTCTCCACCGTGGCGTGCCCGGAGCACGAAATCGTGACGGCTTCGACATCCTGATCGGCGAATCCTTGGAAGAACGGCTTATACGCGGGGTCGTATTCTCCGAGAGGCGCGGCACCCGTGTGCACATATAATCCGTTGCGTCGAAGATCGTGCAGATGCGCGGCTCTCGCACGATCGTCGAGCTGCCACAGATACGCATCCTGATCGGACAGCAGTTCATCGAACGGAATCTCCAGCGTCGAGTCGAGCGCCGAATAATCACGGTCATCATTCAGACGGTAGTAATGCACGGGGTCACCGGTCACGGAAGTGTAGACGAAAGCCGCGTACGCACTGAGCACGACGGTGCGCGGACTGGACGCGATGATGTGCTGGATTCGTTCGATGTTCGTCAGATAGTAGTTGAACGTGATCTGACGATGCGGATTGTCCCGAACGAGCGCCTCGATGCGATCGCACACCTGCTGCTCGGTGGTTTCCGGGCGGTCGACGGGATCGTCCGGCTTGCGGAAGGAGATCGACGTGCCTTCCATGATGAGCGCATCGGCACCCGCGTTCGCCTGGAGGAACGCACGGGTGTCATGCTCAAGAAATCCGTGGAAACGAATGTCGCCCGTGTACGCGATGACCGCGTCAGGCGTGACGACGCGCAGACCGGACGCACCGTAGGCATCGTGGTCTACGGGCATGACCGTGACCGAGATGGAACCAACACGCACGACGCCGTTGGGTTCCACGCCGGTAATCGGCCGAGTATGGCTGCAATCCTTGCGATACGGCGGGAAATCGAAATCGTCGTTCACGTTCATGGCTTCGAGCACCCTCTTGGTGTTCTGCGAAGCGTAGACGGGGATGGCGGAATCGATATAGTTGAGCATCTTGGAATGGTCGAGATGCGCATGCGAGACGAAGACCGCACTGTGCGCATACGGGTCCGCAGACCAGTGGTGACCGGGCACGTCTATCGTGCGGTCGAATATCGCCGGCAGATACGGTACGTAGCCTTGCGCGATGAGATCGGCGAGATCTCGGGGCTGCTTGGGAGCGGCAGGGTTATATTCGCAACCGCAGTCGAACACGATGCGGCTATCGCCATAGGACACCTCGATGAGATTGCCTCCGATCGTGCGGATGCCCCGGTAAAACGTGATGCGCGTTTTGTCGCGCAGATCGTTATCCCTTGATGCCATTGCTGGACACTCCTTCGATGATTTGCTTGTGGAAGATGAAGTACAGCACCAATATCGGCACAATCGTGGCCGTGCTGGCCGCCATCTGAAGTTGTACCGCCGTGCCGGTCTCAGTAGCGAACGCGCTCAGACCGTTGCTGATCAGACGCATATCCGTGCTGTTGGTGACGAGAATCGGCCAGAGGAACGAATTCCAGCCGCCGATGAACAGCAGCAACGCCATGGTGAACAAAGCGGGCCTGCTCATCGGAATCATCACTTTCCAGATGAATTCGAGATCACCGCACCCGTCGACCTTCGCCGCGTTGTAATATGCCGCCGGCATGGACGACAGGTACTGCTGCAGATAGAAGATGTAGAACACGCTTGCCAAGGAGGGCAAGATCAACGCCCAATACGTATCCAGCAAACCCAGCTGGTTGATCGTGCGATAGTTGGTGAACACAACGACCTCATACGGCACCATGAGCAACGCCATCATGCCCACCATCAACGCCTTCTTGAAACGGAAATGCAACCTTACCAAGGCGAAGGCCGCAAGTACGGTGGTGATGATCGTGCCCAACGTCGACAACCCGGACACCAGTACCGTATTGAGGAAATAACGGGGGAACGGCGCCTGCCTCATGGCTTCGATGAAATTGTGCCACTGCGGGACGTGAGGCACTATCGTCGGCGGGATGCTCGTGACCTCCTGATAGGTCATCAGGCTGCTGGACAGCATGTACAGGAACGGGAAGAGCGTAAGCGCCGCCATGACGATGACGAACACATAGACCAGACCCTTACCGAGAAACCTCACTTCGCCAGCCTCCTCAATACGATGCCTTGGATGATGGTGAAAGCCAGAATCACCAGGAACAGCACCACCGCCGCGGCCATGCCCTGCCCATACTTGTTGTCCACGTAGAACTTGTTGAACACGTAGAACACCGCCGTCGTGGCGCTATCGCCGATACCGGCCTTCCCGTTGAACAAGGCGTACACCTCCGTATACACCTTGAAGGAATTGATGAAATCCACGATGGACAGGAACGTCAGAATCGGCACCATCTGCGGCAACGTGATCCGGCGGAACTTCTCCCAGGCCGTGGCGCCGAACATGTCGGCCACCTTGTAATATTCCTTGTCTATGCCGCGCAGGCCCGACAACAGAATGATGATGTTGAACGCCAGGGACGACCATATGCCGAAGATGATGAGCGTGGGCATATTGAACTTCGGATCGTTGAGAAAATCATAGGGTCCAAGGCCAAACAGGCCCAACACGTAATTGACAAGACCGTAATCGCCGTTGAACAGATACCGGAACACCATGCCGATGGCGATCACCGAGGTCAGATAGGGGATGAAGAACAGGATTTCGAAAACCCTGCCTCCGCGAAGCTTTCCATTGATGGCCACGGCCACCGCCATCGACAGCACCAGCCCGACCGACACCACGACGAATGCAAACAGCGCCGTATTGGCGATGGCCTTGCGGAATTCGGGATCCGAGAACACGAAAACAAAATTACGCATTCCCACAAACCGTTGACGGGTCAACGTCCCGCCCTGCAGCGACATGATGAAGATACGCACCAGGGGAAGCAGATTGAACACGGTGATCAGCGCCAAGGCCGGGAACAGCAGCAGCCACGCATGGGGCTGCCGCTCGGCGGAATATCGACCCGAGCGATGAGATTTCCCTCCCCCGCCCTCATTCAGGGCGGTCACCGCAATCGACTTCTCGCGCCTCTCTTCCATATCAGTACACCCTCGTTCCATCCTCGGAGAACAGATATATATCGTCATACCCGATGGCGAACGCGACCCGTTGCCCTTGGCGGATTCCCGTGCGTGCATCGACCACGCTGCGCGCATGTTGCCCGCCGGCGTCAAAATGCAGGACGGCATAACGGCCGATCATTTCCAAAGACTCGATTTCGGCCTCAAACGCCGGCTTGAATCCATCGGCATGCCCTTTCACGGGCTCCGTCAGGAAATATTCAGGACGAATGCCGACCTTGTAGCGCTCCTCCGCCAGCACTCCTCCCGCGGCGCCGGCGCGGAACCGGGAACCATCAAGATCCGCGAGCGCGATGTCGAAGGCCTTTCCCCGCAGCATGCCGTCAGAACGGTCGAATCTCATGTCGAAGATATTGATGATCGGACTGCCCATGAACTGCGCCACAAACAGGTTGGCCGGGTCGAGATAGAGTTTTTGCGGATTGTCGTACTGCTGCACCACACCCTCGTTCATCAGCACGATGCGATCGGAAATCGACAGCGCCTCCTCCTGATCGTGAGTGACGAAGATCGTGGTGATGCCCGTCCCCTTGACCAGACGGCGAATCTCCTCGCGAATATGCAACCGTAGACGCGCGTCCAAATTGCTCAACGGCTCGTCGAGCAGCAGCACCCGGGGAGTCTGCACGAGTGCACGAGCGATGGCCACACGCTGCTGCTGCCCGCCCGACAACGCGGAAGGTTTCTTGTCCGCCAGATTCTCGATGTTCGTCATGTCCATGAACTTGTGGGCGATCTTCGCCGCCTCTTCCCTGCTGCGGCGATGTTCTCCCACACGCAGCGGAAACATGACGTTCTCCAATACCGTCATATGCGGGTAGAGGGCATAATTCTGGAAGACCATCCCGATGTTGCGATTCTTGGGATGCAGTCCGACGACGGATTGGCCGTCGATGGCGATATCGCCGGAAGTGGGATCCAGAAGACCCGCGATGATGTTCAACGTAGTGCTTTTGCCACAGCCGCTGGGACCAAGCAGGCAGACCAGTTCTCCGTCTTGAATATCAAGGCTGATATCCTTCAGGGCCTCATATCCGTTCTCATACACCTTCCTGAGATTCTTGATTGAGATTCCCATATCCACCCACTCCCATATTTCGGCGTTTCGGCGGCGATCAGCACCAGCATGACACGAGGAGATACAGCGGGGAGAGAAATTCATCAGGACTATACGTGCACAAGTCAGAGAATTCATCTTGTTCACATGGAGTTCAGACAGACCCGGACACCAGCCCTCCACTGACGTCACGGCATCCACCGGACTGATACAATGCCCGTATCGTCGCAGCGACGCATTGCGTCAGGATGGAGAGGTGCATGGTGAGAACATACGAGAACGCGCAGGAGCTCAAAAAGGAGATCGGCGCGGCGTTTCGCAAATACATTGCGGAGTTCGACGACATTCCGGAAGCCCTGAAAGACAAGCGCATCGACGAGGTCGAGAGGACCCCGGCGGAAAACCTCGCCTATCAGGTCGGTTGGACCACCCTGCTGCTGCAATGGGAGGATCGCGAACGGAAGGGCCTTCCGGTGCGAACGCCGTCGGACGAGTTCAAGTGGAACCAGCTCGGAAAGCTGTACCAGTGGTTCACCGACACCTACGCCCACCTTTCGCTGCGGGAACTGAAGGGCATGTTGACCGACAACGTCGACGCCATATACGCCATGATCGACGCGATGAGCGAGGATGAGCTGTTCAAGCCGCATATGAGGCAATGGGCCGACGACGCCACCAAAACGGCGGTATGGGAAGTGTACAGGTTCATTCATGTGAACACCGTCGCCCCGTTCGGATCGTTCAGGACGAAAATCCGCAAGTGGAAGCGGATGGCCCTATAGGTTCGGCGCGGCCTACAACCGTCGTGTTTCCTCGGACTCCCCTTCACGCCATCAGTCGCCCCGGTTCGTCAGGCCGGGAATCATGGGCTAGGCTGGGAGTCATGGAACTTCACGTTTTGAATCATCCGCTGGTCGAGCATAAGCTCACCGTGCTGCGCGACAAGAACACCCCTTCCTCCATTTTCCGCGAGCTCGTCTCCGAGCTTGTGATGCTTGAAGCCTACGAGGCCACGCGCAACCTGTCCGTGGTCGCCGCGCCAATCGAGACGCCGGTCGCCCCGATGACCGGCAAGAAGCTGGCCGAACCCCGTCCGATCATCGTGCCGGTGCTGCGCGCGGGCCTCGGCATGCTCGACGGCATGACCCGCCTCATGCCCACCGCCGAAGTCGGCTTCCTTGGCATGAAGCGCGACGAGGAGCACCCCACCCAGCAGGTGACGTATGCGAACCGTTTGCCCGAGGATCTGTCCGGCCGCCAGTGCTTCCTGATCGATCCGATGCTCGCCACCGGCGGCACCCTGGTCGCCGCCACCCACTATCTGGCTGAGCGCGGCGCCAAGGACGTCACCGCCATCAACATCATCGCGGCGCCTGAAGGCATCAAGTACGTCGAGGAGCACATCGACCCGTCCATCGAATTCAAGGTCGTGGTGTGCGCGGTGGACGAGAAGCTCAATGACAAGTGCTACATCGTGCCGGGTCTGGGCGATGCCGGCGATCGTCTCTACGGCGTCATCGACTGACGCATGAACATCGACATCGTCTGCGTCGGCCGGATCAAGGAACGGTATCTGGCCGACGCCATCGCCGAATATTCCAAGCGACTCTCGCGCTACTGCAAGCTCAACATCATCGAGGTGGCGGATGAGAAGACGCCCGAACACGCCTCTGAAGGCGTTGGCCGACAGATCAAGGCCAAAGAAGGCGAACGCATCGCCAAGCATCTGAAGGACGGGGCGTTTGTTATTGCCCTTGCCATCAACGGCAAGCAGCTGTCCAGTGAAGAATTGGCCGCCAAAATCAACGACCTTGGATTGCGTGGTACCAGCCATATTCAGCTGGTCATCGGCGGTTCAATCGGCCTTGACGACGCGATTCTGCGTCGTGCTGATTTTCTGCTGAGCTTCTCGAAGATGACGTTCCCCCATCAGCTCATGCGCGTGATTCTGCTCGAACAGATTTATCGCGCTTATAAGATCAACGCTGGCGAGCCGTATCACAAGTGAAACACCATACCTCATGGGGCGGGAAATCCCTCATGGGGCGGTAATTGCCCCATGGGGCCGTAAAACCCTCATGGGGCGGTATACCAAAATGGCTTAATTCCGCGGTTTCACATATTCTTCAAACCGCCCCATGGGCAAGTTACCGCCCGATGAGCCTGTAACCGCCCCATGGGCACATCAATAACGCTCAACCTCACACTGCGTCGGAGCCGAACGCTTCGAAGATGTGGCGGTCGAAGTAGGGGGGGGCGCACTGGGCGAGTTCATCGCTGCTGCGCACGGTCCATGAAACCGGCATCGCACCCATCGAACGAACGAGCCTGACTTGCGGCGAAGCGCCACCGGTCCAGTCATAAGCCACGAAATCAGGACGAGACAGCCAGTCGAACGCCAGTAAGCCGACGACCCATTCAGCCGCACCATTCTTGCTCAGCTTCGCCGGCCAGCTCAGCTGACCACGGCACACCTCAGGGTGATGCTCCTTGTACCAATTCACCGCGCCCGGGTGGAAGGATTCGATCGCGTACGGGCCGTCATACGCCTCAAGCAAGGCGTGGCCCTTTTCCATGAGCTCTTCGCTACGCTCATCCCAAGCCTTGTTGTTGCTGAACTTGTATTTCACGATCAGCGGAGCCTGGCCGGCCACCACGTCCAGCACATCGGAGAACAGCGGCACATGCTGGTAGTACCCCTTCGGCGCGGCGGACGGCGTGACCACCAGGGGCGGGTTCGCATCGGCACCCGGCAAGGGCTCGGCCTTCAAGTCACCGGACTTGCCGTTCGGGAACAGCGGAATACGGGTCAGATCTTCGATGCGGCGCGGTGCTCAAACGCGCCGATTACAGACTGAGCTTTTCGAAGATGACATTCCCCCCATCAGCTCATGCGCGTGATCCTGTTGGAGCAGATCTATCGCGCATACAAGATCAACGCCCACGAGCCGTATCACAAGTGATGGCGCGCGCCCCGATCATGCGGGGCATGGCAAACGGCCCGCCTCCTCGAAAACCTCCGGGGCGGCGGGCCGTTGTCATTGTCGCGGCATAGGGACCGCGACCACATCACTTCTGGGACAGCGAGTTATTGTAATCGTCCAGATCCGTCTGCAACGCCTTGACCTGATCGCTCAAAGCCTTCTTGGGATCGGTGCCTTCGAAGATCTGTTCGACGGCTTTCTCCACGCCCTTGCGGGCCTGCGGCATCACACCTGCGGAGCATCCCTGGGTGGCGGGAGTGAGCTTGGTGTTCTGCAACTGCTTGACCGCCACATCGAACTGCGGGTACTGCTGACGCCACTGGGCGTCCGCCGGCTCCTCGAGCGCCTTCTTCGAGGTCGGGAAGTAACCGGTGCCGGTGTGCCATTCGGCCTGACGCTTCGGGTCGGAAAGGAACTTGACGAACTGCCAAGCCGCCTGCTGCTCCTCGTCGGAGTGCTTTACGTTGGAAATCCACAGGGAGCCGCCGCCGATGATCGGGCCGGAGTTGTTCTTCTTGATCTTCGGGTAGTTCCCCACACCGACTTCGAAGCCCTTCTGCTTGGCGGCGTCCATCACACCGGCCAGATCGGCGGTGGATTCGATGGTGATGCCGATGTTGCCGGTTTCAAAGGCGTTGATGGCCGCCGTGGTATCGGAACCGGTGTTGCCGGAGACGCCGGAGTCGACCATATCCTTCCACCACTTCATGAACGTGACTGCGGCGTCGTTGTCGAAGTCGAACTTCGACACGCGATCCTTGCCACGGCCGTTGTCGGGACCGCAGTACTGCTCGCCACTGGCGGCGATCTCCTGCTCCAGGTACCAGCCGTAGACGGCGGCGTTGAAGCCGTACTGTGCGGGTCCGCCATTCTTCTCGGAAAGCTTCTCGGCGGCGGCCTTCACTTCATCCAGCGTTTCCGGCGCCTTGTTCGGGTCGAGCCCGGCCTTCTCGAACAACGTCTTGTTGTAGTACAGCACCGGCATGGAGGTGTTGAACGGCATCGAATACAGCTTGCCGTTCACGGTGTAGTACCCGGCCACGTTCGGCTGCAGATCGGAGGTGTCGTACTTGTCTTTATCGATGAAATTCTGCATCGGCGTGATGGTGCCGGAATCCATCATGAAGCGCGAACCAATGTCGTAGATCTGCATCAGCGTCGGCGTGGACTGCGACTGCACGGCCGACTTGTATTTGGTGATCGCTTCATCATACTTGCCTTGGTACAAGCCTTTGACGGTGATCTTGCCCTTGTTCTGCTCGTTGAACTCATTGATCATCTTGTCCAGCACCTGACCGTTCGTGCCGGACATGGAGTGCCAGAAGTTCACGGTCACGGAACCGTCGGACTCTTTGGACGTAGGGACGTTGGCGTTCGAAGCGGTATCCGATCCGCATGCCGCCAAGGAAACCATGGAACCCACCGCCGCGATGATGGCGATGGCACGGGTGGCAATCTTGTTCATTCTTGTTCGTTCTCCTCATAAGCCGCCCGCATGCCGGATACGACACGGCCGACGGACGGTGATTGGTGACAGTCGGCCAGCGAGCGCCGGCCGAGGGATGGTGATTGACGTCGACATTCAGCTCGGCCAATGGTCGGCGACGTCAATGGTTGGTTGTTGTCGGTATTGAGTTATGAATCACAAATCATTTGGTCGAACCAGCAGTCAGACCGCGCACGATCTGACGCTGCCCGAACACGATGATGAACAGCGTGGGGATGACGGCCAGAACGGCGCCGGCCATCACCAGTCCCGGGTTGAAGGCATCGGGCGACTGCAGCTGCGTGATGCCGATCTGGATGGTCTGCATCTGCGGTGTCTCCGTGACCAGCAAGGGCCAGAAGAAGGCGTTCCAGTGAGTCAGGAAGGTGTAGATGGCCAGCGAGGCGATGGCCGGGCGGCTTAGCGGAAGCACTACGGACCATAGCAGGCGCAGGTTCGAGGCACCGTCGATGCGCGCGGCTTCCACCAGCTCCATCGGGAACTGGCGCATGAACGAATGCATCATGAACACACCGAATCCACTGGCGAGGAACGGCAGCACCAGTGCGAGGAAGGTGTTGCGCAGCCCGAGCGAAGAGATGGTCAGGTAGTTCGGGATGATCACGGATTCACCCGGAATCATCATCGTGGACAGGAACAGCACGAACCACACGCGACGGCCCTTGACTTTGAGGATCACCAGCGCATACGCCACCAAAGTGGAGGTGAGCACCTGCGCCACGGTGATCACCAGCGTGGCCCCCAGCGAGTTGACGTATTGGCGCATAAGCGGAATGATCTGCGCCGCGGTGGCGAGATTATTCCAGGTGATGCCATGCACCGGCCAGACGGCGGGCGGATAACTGGCGATGTCCTCCTGCTTCATCAGCGAACCGGCGAACGAGTAGTACACCGGGAAGACCACGAGGAAGGCAAGAAACAGCAGCACCAGCACGCCGAATATCTTCGAGGCGATGTATCTGGCGCGGGAAAGGCTCAGCGAGCCGGTCGCGCCGCGCGACACGGTACCGGAGGGAACGGAAGCGGTCATTGGTTATCCACCTGCTTTCCAACAGTGAGGAACTGGATCAGGGTGATGACGGCGACCACCACGATCAGCATCAACGCCTCGGCCGAAGCGTAGCCGAAATTGGAGCTGTTGTTGGCGAAACCGTGCATGTAGATGTCGTACACCAGCGTGGTGGTGGAGGCGTTCGGACCACCCTTGGTGAGCACATGAATCTGGCCGAAGCTTTCCAACGACTGGATGGTGTCGGTGATGATCAGGAAGAACAACTGCGGCATGATCAGCGGAATCATGATCGAGGTCTGCAGGCGTAGACCGGAAGCGCCGTCCAGACGAGCCGCTTCGACGATCTCCTCCGGAACCGAGCCCAGGCCGGCAAGCAGCACCAGCACGTTGTAGCCGATGTTCATCCACACCGTGGTCATGGCGATGGCCGGCATCGCGAATTTCGGGTCGGTGAGCCAACCCACCGGCTGCATGCCGATTTTCTGCAGCGCGGCGTTGAACAGGCCAGTGGCCGGATTGAAGAAGGCGGAGAAGATGATGGACGCGGCCGACACCGAGTAGGCGAACGGCAGCGCGAAAACCGTGCGGAACACACGATTGACGGTGGATTCCTTGTTCAGCATCAACGCAATGACCAGCGACAGCAGAATCGTGGGAATCACCGTGTATACGGCGAACATCAACGTATTGAGCATGATTTTGCCGAATTCGGGATCGCTGAACACGCGCTGGAAATTGCGCAGTCCCACGAACTTGCTCTGTCGGCCAAGAATGTCGGTGCCCGACATGGACAGCACGAACGTGCGAATCAGCGGATACACCACGAATACGAGGAACACGATGGCCGCGGGCGCAAGATACAGCGACGACGTCACGTCGCGCAGGATGAATCGCGCCTTGGCACGGGAACCTGCGCCATATGACGGCGGGGATTGGCTAGGTTTTTGGATGTGTGCGACTGCCTGAGACATGCAAAGGCCCCTTTCGGTCGAAGACCATTTATGCATTTTTCCTATGGACGGTTACCTCGTTCAGTGGTACCCCAGTAGTCGACGCCCCTGGATCGATATCACTGAGAATTCAATATGGCTTCATCGCCATTACGTCTGATATTCGCCTCGTTCACCGCCCCGTCATGGCATGCCAATAAACAGGCCGCCCACCACGACAAATGTGGTGGGCGGCCTGTCGGGAACCAGTAAAGCGGTTTACCGTTCGTCGGGCACGAACGCCTCGAAGATATGACGGTCGAAGTAAGCGTCGCATTGGGCGAGTTCGTCACGGCTGCGCACGGTCCACGACACGGCGGTCGCGCCCATCGCGCGCGCGAGCCTGACCTGCGGTGACGAGCCGCCGACCCAGTCGTAGGCCACGAAATCGGGGCGGGACATCCAGTCGAACACGAGCAGGCCGGCGGCCCATTCGGTCACACCGTCCTCCTTGATGGTGGCGGGCCAGCTCAACTGCCCGCGATTCACCTCGGGATGGTTGACCTTGTACCATTCCACGGCACGGGGGTTGAACGATTCGATCACGTACGGGCCTTCGTACTGGGCGAGCAGCGCGGCACCCTTGTCCATCAGTTCGTCGCAGCGTCCGTCCCAATGGGCGTTGTCGTCGAACTTGTATTCCACGATCAGCGGAACGCGGCCATTCACCACCGCAAGCACGTCGGAGAACAGCGGCACATGCTGGTAGTAGCCGTCCGGCGCGGCGGACGGCGTGGTGACCAACGGCGGCACCTCCTCGGCGCCGGGCAATGGTTCGGCGACGGCATCGCCGGGCCGGGCCGTGGGGAACAACGGGATGCGCGTCAGTTCGCCGTAAGTGAGGTCTTCGATGCGGCGCGGATCGCCGGCCACGCGTTTCAGGTCGGGGTCGTGCACAACGACCACCTGGCCGTCAAGCGTCAGCTGCAGATCGAGTTCTATGCCATACCCGGCCTCGCAGGCGGCGGCGAAGGAGGCCAGCGAATTCTCGGGGGCGATCGGGCCGGCCTCGTTGGCGGAACCGTAGCCGGCTTTCTCGGCCATGCGGCGGGCGAGCGCCACATAGTCGCCGGATTCGGCGGCGTACCGATGGGTCAGGCCGGAACCGGCGTCGTGCAGACCACGGTGAGCGTACCACGCATCGGGCACCGAAGGCACGAAGTTGCGGCGCTTGTCGTTGAACGAGCGCGGCGCAAGCGCCCAGGCCGCGGTGCCCGCGGCAACGGCGCCGCCGATGATCACATTTCTGAACAGTTTCGATGAAGACATACGTTCCTCCCGTATCGGACCAATCATCCACGCTCAGCCTACCGCGGTCCGTCACCTCGGCACGCAAGGCCTCACCGGCTCACGACACGTTTTTGCGCAGCCCGGCGGCCCGCGCTCACAAGGCTTCGGCCAGCCATGCCGGCGTGTGCGGCGAGGCCGGATCCAGGATGCGATCGTCATGCTCGCCGCGCAGCGGCGTCCAGCCGAAATCGGCCAGCAGATCGGCGGGGGGGGGGGGGGGGGGGGGGGGGGGGCGGGGCGCATTGCAG
>OBYY01000066.1_pt1 | contig 21405 bp, 23 predicted proteins | sample 1476821 | NCBI WGS metagenome assembly OBYY01 (sample SAMEA2580218, study PRJEB22360) | human gut metagenome | biome: human gut; feature: human-associated habitat; material: faeces | place: Denmark | collected 2008/2010
ACAAATAAACAAAAAAAGAAACTACCCAAATAGATGATTTTACTATTTTTAGCAGTTCCTTGAAATAATTATTAATTATGATTGGTCGAGGACTGGAGATTTTCCAGCTCCTGGCCGGCAGTTGGGACATTTGGTATCTTGTCCAATGCTCCAGCCTAATTTTCTTAAATCACGGGTCATATCTTTTTTAGTACGTATAGACTTATAATAAGATATACGGCCGCATTTAGCGCATTTGGCACCGCTTATGAATGGCATACATATTCCTCCTTTGATGAAAAAAATAAAAGTTACATTACTTTCAAACCGGCCTTACTTAAATATTTCTAAAAAGTCATTATAATTGTTGACATGAGCATACCCTTTTTTTATAACTCCATTAGAGGTTATAAAATGGTATCCAAATTTGTCCGGTTCTATTTTTATATTATAAAACTGTGCTATCTTTAATACGCTTTTATAATCTAAATTATCTTCTGTCGAGTTTCCAAGTAGCCCAACAACTATACTTGTTTCCGTCTCTAATATCTTTGAGAATGCCATAATGTTTTAGATCTCCAATAATTTCTTAGTCATATCTATGGTATCGAGTGCTATCTGAAATCCTGCAATTACCTTTTTTATCTCCGTTGGTGGAAGAGAGCCGTAACTGGTTGTTTGAATCACGAAAGTAGGTATATCCTTTTCCGATTCGGTAAAGATTGAGGGTAAATAGCGATCTCCCATAGGACGGATCATAAGCCTGTAGCCCTGCGGAGCCCATGAACAATGCTCCTGAGATATATAATATCCATTTTCCAAATCATATAATTTTGTGCCTTCTGTTTTTGCAATTAATTTCATAATACCCTCCTTATAGTGATTTGTAGATTTGGCCAGGAACATTTACCATATATAATGCTTTTTTTCTGGCGCAGCTTGCAAGTTTCCGGATTTCTTGTCTCTGTTCATTGACATATCCAGGCTCCTTCCAATTTTTTATTAATACCTATTATATACTTGCGCAAGTATGTAATCTATGGATGATTGTCACAAAGTTACGCAAGTATATTTGTAAATGTTGTATACTTGCGTAACTTAATAACCAATGTTATACTTGCATAAGGCGGGAGGTGGGTAAAATTAAAATGCCGGATACTCGGAATAATGGGATGGCAAAGGCCAGCACCAGAGCTAAGAATAAAAATAATAGCAAAAATTATGATAGATTGTACCCTTTTATAAAAAAAGGGGGAAAAAAAGAAATAGAAGAGGCTGCAGCTGCAGCGAAGGAGAGCCTTAACATTTATATAATTAAGGCTATCTACCAAAGAATGGAAAATGAGGGATGGAGCCATATGGCTCCACCAGGAGAAGACGAGGAATCAGAACAGGTGAAGGATTGAGCATCTGCTAAGTTCCTTTCAGCTTATAATTCTGTGTAGGTGTGGGTTTGGTCATGCAATCCGATCTGACTAGGGCTACATTACCCAGGCTGATCCGGATAAAAATAAGCGGCTGCAGAAGCCGCTCATGTATTCTTTTTAGCCTAATCTCCCGAAAAAATTATACACAACCAGCTCCCTGATGTTGTGAATCCATTGAAAATACTAGGTTTTTAGGCATTCTCTCTTTACAAATATGTGTATAAATTATATAATATAAGAAGAAATATTATACACATATTTGAAGGAGCCGCGCCATGTCGTCATTGGTTTATGTCAAAAATCCAAATGGTAAAATCTATGTATATAGCAACGTTTCAGTTTATGATAAGGAAACCAAAAAGGTCAAACATATTCGCAAGAGCATCGGGCATCTGGATCCGGCAACAGGCGAAGTGGTTCCCAACCGCAGGAAAGGCGATATTGCCCGCAAAAAGGCTGAAACGAAAGAACCTGCTGGCCGCTGTGTTGTTGAAAACACCGGCATACAGTCCCTTTTGGATAAAGCTGTTTCAGACATAGGACTGACGGTACCGCTCACCGCAGTTTTTCCAGACGACTGGAAACGCATATTGACATGCGCGTATTACCTTGTCAGCGAAGGCGGGGCATTATGTCATATTGAACAGTGGCAGCGGATGTATCCGTCACCATGCCGTTCTCTGCTTGCAAGCCAGCGGGTGAGTGAACTCCTTGTAAGGATCACGCCTGCGCTGCAGCAGAACTTTTTCAGCAGGTGGATTGATGTAAACCGCCAGAAAGATGTCTATGCAATGGACATCACCAGTGTATCCTCCTACAGCGAATTGATTGACTTTGTCCGTTGGGGATACAACCGTGATGGGGAAAAACTGCCCCAGATCAACCTCCTTATGCTCACCGGCGTCACTTCCCATATGCCGCTGTATTACAGGATTATTCCCGGCAGCATAAAGGATGTGAACACCCTGGAGGACAGCATAGCGAATATATCCGTTTTGGACAGTCCGACCTGTCATTTTGTCATGGATAAAGGCTTTTATAGTGAACCGAACCTTGACGCAATGTATGCCAGTCATAAGAAGTTCCTGGTCGGAGTGCCTTTTACGGTCGGTTTCGCTTGCAAGGCAGTAGAACGCTACAGGGATAGCATCCGTTCACATCACAATTACTGTGCAGTCTTTGGGGACGAACTGTACGCGGTCACGGAATCTTCCACGTGGAAAGGGCATCGATTCTATATCCACGTCTACCATGATAGTTTCAAGGCGGCGACAGACGAACGGAATTTTGACCATATCCTGCACTGCTGTTATGAAGAACTTATGGCTGGCAGACACGTAAAGGAGCATGCCTCGTATTACGATAAGTTTTTTCAGGTTCACAAAACACCTGTAAGGGGCATCAGGGTGGATTACAACGAGGAAGCCATCAGCAGGCATAAAAGGAACCATATCGGCTGGTTCGTGCTTGTAAGCAATCACATCAAGGATAAGACGAAAGCTCTTGAGGTGTATCGCGACAAGGATGCTGTTGAAAAATGTTTCGATGACCTCAAAAATGATCTTGACATGAAGCGTTTACGTATCCATTCGGCGGCAGCCATGGAAGGCAGGATTTTCATACAGTTTATAGCACTCCTGATCACAACCCGGTTAAAGCAGGTGATGAATGCGGCTGGATGGTTTAAAAATCATGACCTTCAAAAAGTAATAAGCGAAATGAAAACTGTCCGCAGTGTTAGTATAAATGGAACACGAAAAAAATACACCACTGAGCTTACCCCATTTCAAAAAGACATTTATGAGCTATATGGGTTGGCCCCCTAAATATGTGTATAATTTGGACGGGATTTTAGGCTGTATAAATGGAACCGGACATACCCGGCGGATTTCCGGTTTGAAGTGGACTTGAGCAGCTGGAAACTGGAGGAAACGGAAGAATTTACCGGTTCTTCCCACGAAAAAATTACAAGGGAGCGATACATACGATGATAAGATTAAAACTTTGGCTGGCAGGCCTGGTTCTGGCAGCATCCGTGGCAGTTTCCGCCTGCGGAAACACAGAGGCAGCGGAGACAACGGCGGTTGAGAACACACAGGTGCAGAAGGAGGTGGCTTCCGAGGAAACATCGGAACCGGAGTCTGCAGAGATGGCAGTGGAGGGTGTGGAGGTTTCCAAGGAAGCCCATGAAAGCAGCGTGGTTACGGCACCGGCAGTAACGCAGTTTGACCTTGCCACCGTTCCGGCTTATTCCGGACAGGCTTATGTGCCGGTCAACGACAATGTCCCGTTCTTTACGGACGGGGAACTGACAACGGAATCCTTTGAGACCTACAGTTCTCTTGACAGCCTGGGACGGTGCGGCGTGGCATGCGCAAGTGTAGGACAGGATCTGATGCCGACGGAAGACCGTGGGACCATCGGACAGGTGAAGCCTACCGGCTGGCACACGGTCAAGTACGACAATGTAGACGGCAAGTACCTGTACAACCGCTGCCATCTGATCGGATACCAGCTGACGGCCGAGAACGCCAACGAGGAAAATTTGATTACCGGAACCCGGTACTTAAATATAGAAGGAATGCTTCCGTTCGAGAACATGGTGGCCGACTATGTAAAAGAGACCGGAAACCATGTGATGTACCGCGTGACTCCGGTTTTTGAGGGAGAAAACCTGGTAGCATCCGGCGTGCTGATGGAAGGCAAGTCTGTGGAGGATGACGGCGAAGGCGTCCTGTTCTGCGTATACGCCTACAATGTACAGCCAGGAATTTCCATCGACTACGCCACCGGAGATAGTGTATCTGCGGGAGCGGAGCAGGAAGCGGCCGCTGCACAACCGCAGACGGAAGTTGTGGAACAGCCGGAAACGGCTGCCCAGGAAGAAGTGCCGCAGGGAGAAACTTACATCCTGAACACCAGCACGAAGAAATTCCACAGACCCGGCTGTTCCTCCGTCGGGCAGATGAAGGAATCCAACAAGGAAGAATTCACCGGAAGCCGGGACAATGTGATTGCCAGGGGATACGATCCCTGTAAACGGTGCAATCCGTAGGGTAAAAAACCTAAATTGCTGCTTCGTGAGTATCTTAAAGAAATACATAGAGGGGCTGTAAATGTCAGTGGAGCCAATCTCTTAGGCAGGATTTTGACGATTAACCGCCGCACGCTCGTGACTTCAGGCGTGAGTGAGGCGGTAAAAATCTTTTGTTTAAAAAAGCATGTTTTTGTTATCCGCAATACTCTGTTCTTTGCACAGGACGATGGATTCTGGTATCATTGCGACAACAAAACACCAGAAAGGAGGCTTCCCGGTATGAAGTTATTTTCTACATACATACAAAAAGCTTAATGGTTCGTCAAAAAACGATACATATCTGATTCAAATCAAAGCGGTCTTATTTATCCAAAGACACGGAAAAATTTACACCCTCAATGATGCCAGAATTAACGACAGTAATGACTTTTGATTCCTTTGTCTATGGGAATATGATATTACCGTATGAGCCGAGTATTGGTGAACATTTTTGTCACTCCACATTTATTAGTTGCGGTATCTGTACAATGGAACCGCCACCGATGCAAATAGTTAATGACTTCGGCAAAAAAAATTCCAAACCCTAAATATATTGCAAAAGATAAACTTGGTCATTACATCACAAAGCAAGGTTACTGCAATAAACTATTCTATCTGGAACGTACATGTAAGGATCTGGCACCTGATGAGCGAAAGGCAAAAAGATCAGAACAGGAAACTCCTGTCTGGGATGCATTCCTGAACTGGCTTTCCGGATTAAATCCAACCAAAGGAAGTAAGCTGGAAAAAGCGGTGAACTATGCCCAAAATCATAAGGATAGTTTACAAGCATACTTACAAGATGGCCGCTGCGAACTTTCTAATAATGCAGCGGAGCGATGCGCAAAAAGCTACGCTATCGGAAGAAAGAATTCTCTTTTCCATACATCTGTCGATGGTGCCAACGCAAGTGCCATCATCTATAGTCTCGTAGAGACAGCAAAAGCAAACAACCTGAATGTGTTCCAATATATCTACACGTTATTGCTGTACATGCCGGGCTGTAAAGATAAGTCCGCAGGCATGGAACATCTTTTACCGTGGAGTGATTTTATAAAAGAACACTGTACCGGTTTAATAGATGTAGAGAATGTGACCGTGGAAAATCATCCACAGTTGCCGTTTTAGCTGCAATCAAAACACAAGGCGATGGATAATTCTATACGGTGTCTTATTCATCGCTTACGAAAACTATGTCTTTTCTTTTTTGGTATGTGTAATAAGACAAAGCTCAACGGAAATTTTTCTGCCTTCCATTGACAAATCACGTTTGAACGTATATACTTGTATATACAAAGTAAGAGGAGGGATACTATGCTTACACAAGTAAAAACATGGGGAAATAGCCAAGGGATCCGGCTCCCTCATGAAATTTTAAAAGAAGCTAAAATCAAATCAAATGATTTCCTTGAGATTGAAGTAGTGAATAAAAAGATTGTACTCAAAAAAAGAAATCAACATCGTACACTGGCTGAACGTATTGCAGAGGCAGGAGGAACGTTAGAGCCCGTTTGTGAATATGATTGGGGAGAGCCGGTAGGACGGGAGGTATGGTAATATGCTTCCTATTAGACAAGGGGATATTTTAAAAGTTGAAAACTTAAAAGGATATGTGCTCGTGGTGAGCAATAATACGTTTAACCAATACGAAAATGCAATTGTATGTCCAATTTCGCACGATCAACGAGAAACTGCACTTCACATTCCCATAGAAACCCAAGATGTAAAAGGAACGGTATGGTGTGAACAACTCAAGCTGTTAGATCTTCGGGTACGAGGCTTTTCCAAAATCAGCGAATTGAGTTATGACGACATTATCAATATCACGGATGCAATCCAATGTGTATTCGATTACGTATTGTAGTGCGATTATATTACAGGTATAATGACAAACTCGGAAAGATATGCTATGATATAGACATCAAAAGAAAACAGGGGCAACAAAAATAAGACAGCCCGGAAAGGAAAACACCATGAACAGAATCAACAATACTTTATCTTATCTGTATAGCTCCAGTTTATTGTCACTTGCTCTTAGCGAGGGGCTTAGTGTTGTGCGCTCATACAGAGACAAAGATAAGGTAGATGTGGAATCTGTCATAGAATCCTAATCCGGGATTTTCATAAGACTTTCTGCAAACCGCTTGTCCTGATGGGCAGGCGGTTTTTTATATGCAGAAAGGAAGAAAGAAATGCCTACGATCAATATGACTGAAACAGGAAGAAACATTGAAGCTATGCGGAAAAAGATTGGAATGACAGTGAAAGAACTGCAGGAGATATTTGGATTTGCGACACCGCAGGCTATTTACAAGTGGCAGCAAGGGGCAGCGATAAACTATTGATAATCTGGTGATCTTGGCAACGGTATTTGGCTGCCGGATCGATGACATCATCGTAACAGATCGTGTAGAAATAAGAAAAACAGCATAAATAGATCCGCAGAGAGGATCTGCGGAGACTATAGGCAAGTGGCCCAGCGGCGACGGCGCCTGAATCGGGGGTTTGAGTCCCTCCTTGCCTACTGAAGATTGATTTCTTCAATATGCCGGTATGGTGAAATTGGAAGACACAACGGGTTTAAGCCCCGTTGAGGAAAACCTCGTGTCGGTTCGAATCCGACTACCGGTACTATATATAGGTGGATGAGCCGAGTTGGCCGATGGCGGCGGACTGTAAATCCGTTTCCCACATGGGACGCGCAGGTTCGAATCCTGCTCCACCTATTACGCTGACATGGCGAAATTGGGATACGCGGCAGGCTCAAACCCTGCTGGAGAGATCCATGCCGGTTCGAATCCGGCTGTCAGTATTTTATGGCGATTTGGCAGAGTTGGTTGATTGCACCGGTCTTGAAAACCGGAGATTGGGGAACCGATCCGGGGGGGGGGCGAATCCCTCAATCGTCGTTAAGCTCACGTGCGCGAATTGGTGAAACGGGCACACTGCTAATGTGTTGGTCGGGAAACCGGCCTGGGGGTTCGAATCCCTCCGTGAGCGCTATGCCGGTATGGTGGAATTGGTAGACGCGGCGGGTTCAGAACCCGTGAGAGTAATCTCGTGTTGGTTCGAGTCCGACTACCGGTACTATAGGTGGATGAGCCGAGTTTGGCCGATGGCGGCGGACTGTAAATCCGTTTCTCTTAATGGGACGCGCAGGTTCAAATCCTGCTCCACCTACTTTATGCCCCTGTAGCAGAATTGGCATATGCACCGGACTAAGGATCCGGATACCGGAAGGTATGTCTGACTGCTCCCGATGACTAAAGTCACGGGGTTCCCAATCCAGCTTATGATAATTATCCTGTGCTGTTTTACCCGGTGCACATGCTGATTTTAGATTTGATTTATATTGGAATGTTTTAGGAGTGCAACATGATTTTTGATACGCATGCTCATTATGATGATGAGGCATTTAATGAAGACCGGGACAAGCTTCTTTTAAGTCTTCCGGAGAATGGAATTGAAGCGGTAGTCAATGTGGGTGCCAGCATTCAGTCCACAAAGAATACGCTGGAGCTGATGAAGAAGTATTCGTTCGTGTATGGCGCGGCAGGTGTGCATCCGAATGAGACTGCAGAGCTGAACGAGCATCTGATGGACTGGCTGAGGCATGTGGCCGGTAAGGAGAAGGTAGTAGCGATCGGCGAGATCGGTCTGGATTATTACTGGAATCAGCCGGAACCGGAGGTGCAGAAACACTGGTTTGTGCGTCAGCTGGATCTGGCAAGAGAGGTGAATCTGCCGGTCATTGTACACAGCCGTGATGCGGCGAAAGATACGCTGGATATTATCAAGGCGGAAAATGCCCGTGATATGGGCGGGGTGATCCACTGTTTTTCCTACAGCGTGGAGATGGCAAGAGAATATCTGAGCATGGGATTTTATCTGGGAATCGGTGGTGTTCTGACTTTCAACAATGCGAAAAAGCTGAAAGAAGTCGTGGACTATATGCCGATGGATCAGCTGGTACTTGAGACGGACTGTCCGTACCTGTCCCCGGTGCCGAACCGCGGCAAGCGCAATTCTTCTCTGAATCTGCCTTATGTGGTGAAAGCCGTCAGTGAGATCAAGGGTATTTCAGAGGAAGAAGTCATTGCGGTCACCAGAGAAAATGCAAGACGGATGTATCGGTTAGGATAAGCCGTAGACAGCGCAGACACGGAAACAAATATAAAAAACAGACATAGAAAACAGACAAATTCAGGAGGGATATCGTGCCAACACTGGGTAATCCGAAGAATACGATTGAAATTATACAAAAATACGAATTTGCTTTTCAGAAAAAGTTTGGTCAGAATTTTCTGATTGATACACATGTGCTGGATAAGATCATATCGGCAGCAGGTGTCACCAAAGATGACATGGTGCTGGAGATCGGCCCGGGTATCGGTACGATGACCCAGTATCTGGCGGAGGCGGCCAGATGTGTAGTAGCAGTTGAGATTGACAATAACCTGATCCCGATTCTGAAAGACACATTGAAAGATTATGACAATGTGACCATTATCAACGAAGATATTCTGAAGGTAGATATTGGCAGACTGGCGGAAGAATATAATGAGGGCCGTCCGATCAAGGTTGTGGCAAACCTGCCATACTATATCACGACTCCGATCATCATGGGGCTGTTTGAGAGCGGTGTGCCGATTGATAATATCACGGTTATGGTGCAGAAAGAGGTTGCAGACCGGATGCAGGTAGGACCTGGTTCCAAGGATTACGGTGCACTTTCATTGGCAGTTCAGTATTATGCAGAGCCGTATATTGTAGCCAATGTACCGCCGAACTGTTTTATCCCGCGCCCAAATGTGGGATCCGCGGTGATCCGTCTGACAAGATATCAGAAACCGCCGGTGGATGTAAAAGACCCGGCCTTGATGTTCAAACTGATCCGGGCTTCCTTTAATCAGCGGAGAAAGACGCTGCAGAATGGTCTGAACAACTCTACGGAGATCAGGTATCCGAAGGAGAAGATTATTGAGGCAATTGAGAGCCTTGGAGTGCCGGCGACGGTGCGGGGCGAGGCATTGACGCTGGAGCAGTTTGCACAGCTGGCAAATCGATTTAGTGAAATGGAATAGAAAAGTAAAAAGCAGAGTGGAAGTGATATATGGGGACTTTCAGCTCTGCTTTTATATTTGTTTATAAATTAAGTAAAATATAGTAAAATTTTAGTAAAAAAGCACCGGATCTATTGACAGCTATATACACAATGTTTATAATAAGTTTTGTCAACACTAAATATTTAGTAAAACTAACAAAAATGGAGGAAATTATATGAAAAAGAGAACATTGGCGTTGATGCTGGCAGGTATTATGGCACTTGGAACCGCAGGCTGCAGTCAGTCTGAAAGCACACGTTCTGCAACTGCGCCTGCAGCACAGGCGGAAGAAGTTACAGGAACGGTAACCATCAAGCTGGCACACAACATGGACTTTGTTACCATTCCGGATGCAATCGTGGCTGCGGCAGATCGTCTGAATGAAAAATATGAGGCGGAGGGTAAAGACCTTCATATTGAAATCGAGACAGATTATCAGAGAATTGACTGGGACGAATATATGCAGAACATTTTATTTGCAACTAAAAGCGGCGATGGACCGGATATTTTTACTTTTTCCGGCAATATCAAGGACCAGGTAAGAAGTGGATTGCTGCTTGATATTTCTGATATAGATACCAGTAAATTTGTAGAAGGCTCTTTCGATGCTTTTACTGTAGATGGAAAAATCTATTCCATGCCTTTTGATATTCCGACAAGAGCCCTTTACTATAATAAGGAGGTTCTGAAAGAACTTGGATGGAGCGATGAAGAAGTAGAAGCTTTTCCAGGTAAGATTGCCGAGGGTTCCTTTACATGGGAAGACTTCATTGCTCTCTGCCAAGAAGTGCAGGAGAAAGGCCTGGTTGAGTGGGGAATGCTTCATCGTCCTGGAAAAGGTAATGATTTCCTTGATGTTTTGAGAATGTATGGATCACCTTATTACAATGAAGAAGGAAAACTGGTAGTAAATCAGGATACTGTAACCGGATTTTTTCAGTTTATCTATGACGCAGCTAATACTCTGAAGATTACACCGCAGGATATTACACAGCGGGTATGGACTGACATTCAGAAAATGGTGGGTGAAGGAGATGCATTTGCCTATTATGGACCGGTATTTTCCTCCACTTATGTTGCAGCAGAAGCAAACCTGACTCCGGAAGAATTAGCTGAGAGCATTGGCTTTGCACTTTTCCCGAAATCTGAAAAGAATGAAGCTCCGTTCACTGTTGCAGCTCCGCAGTCTGTAAGCATTAATGCTCACACAGAATATCCGGAAATCTGTAAAGCACTGTTGGAGGAAGTTTATGCTGGTGACTCTGTAAAAGAACTGGCTGTACATGGTGACACCATTTTCTCTCTGACGTCTGTAACAAAAGCAAATGAAATGGAAGAGATTACAACGAATCCGATTCTTGAAAAAATCGGATATATGGCAGATTATGTTGTTACAACTCCTCCAATTGAAGGTGAGTCAGTTTTCAGAGATGAGTTATTTAAACAGATTGTTTTATTGGAACTGGGACAGGTGACTCCGGAGGATGCATTTAAAGATTTTAAAGTACAGGTTGAATTGAATGTAGACGAGGATGAGGTTGTTTTTGAACTGAATGAATAGGCTGTGTGAAAAAGCTTCCATACCGTTTTGAATCAGGAGGGAAAAGTGACTAAGAAAAATAGTATCAAAAGAAATCTTCAGGCATACGGCTTTTTGACCCCTTTTTTGGTACTTGTTTCACTGCTGTATATTTTGCCGGCGATTTTGACTATTGCCATGGCATTTACAGATCTGGACAGTGCATTTATCTGGGAGTTTGTCGGACTGAAGAATTTCAGAAAAATTTTCAGAGACCCAAATACGGTTGTAATTATTAAAAATACAGTATTATACGTTTCAATTACAATAACAATTACTGTCTGTCTGCAGCTGTTTTTGGCAACTATGACAACCTATTTCATCCGCGATGAAAAAACAGGAAATTTCTTTAAAGCCATTGTGATGATTCCGATGATCACACCGACGGTTGTATATTCTGTTTTGTGGATCTGGCTTTTAGATGCATCTGAAAATGGTGTTGCCAATCAACTGCTGATGTCACTGACAGGCATGGGCCCCGTGAATTGGATTGCCAATTATCCGTTTCAGGCAGTGGTTTTTGCTCAGGTTCTTACCAGTGTGGCTTACGGTATGACGATATATTCAAGTGCAATAAAAAGTATACCGGAAAATCAGTTCCGTGCAGCACGGGTAGATGGGGCCGGAGAATGGGAAATATTTAAACAGATTATTGTTCCGAATTTAAAACCCCACATTTCTTTTATTATTTTATGGGAATCTTTGGGGCTGCTTACCAACTATACGGCTATCCTTTTGATTACTGACGGCGGACCTGGCATAAGGACCGAAGTATGGGCATTGTCTGCATATCATAAAGCTTTCGGAAGTCTGGAGTATGGATATGGTTCAGCCATTTCACTGCTGCTTATTGTGGTAGTAGCCCTGATCATGTTTCTTATTACTGCTTTGTCAGGAAGAACGAAAAAGGAGGTAACTCCAGATGAATAGAAAAAAGAAATATGATAACCGGGCAAAATTCGAAATCCGCCAGGAACGAATTGCGGTTATGATCATGATTATCTGTGTTCTGCCGATTTTATATATCTATGGAAAATTTTTCAGCAATGCATTTATTGATCAGCAGACAGGCTCCTGGACCCTGAGTAATTTTAATTTCTTTAAAGATACAATTAAAATTGGAAACAGCATCATTGAACCGATTGGTCCTTCTATGAAAAATACGATTTTCTTTACGGCTATCGTAACTCTCTGTGAGGTAGTATTCAGCTGCATGGCAGGCTATGCTCTTTCCAGACTGGATTTTTGGGGAAAGAAAACGCTCACATTATCACTCCTGATTCTCAGAATGTTTCCAGGTGTGCTGCTCCTGATCGGCGTTGTGTATGTATTGATGTATATAGGTATTGTGAATACCATGTTTGGTGTAATGATAGTGGCAATTGCGTTTCGTCTGCCGGGATCGTCTTTCATCATCCGAAACTTTTTTGCTCAGGTACCAAAGGATATTGAAAATTCAGCCCTGGTAGATGGATGCAATCGTTTTACTGCATTTTTTCAGGTGATCCTTCATCTGGTGAAACCGGGTATTGCTTCCACCGCCATGTTCTCTTTTATGGCTGCGTGGTCAAATTATTTATTGTTTAATGTGCTGATCTTTAATTCAAAAACACCGGTTTTAGCAACTTATTTGCGTAAGGTGGCTTCTAATGACGAGATGATAGCGGATTATGGTATTTTCTGTGCTATGGCATTAATCTATATGCTTCCGGTACTTGTGTTCTTCTTTATTTCTCAGAAACAGCTGATGAAAGGAAATATCTCAGGAGGAAAGGGAATATGATTCGAGTTGAAAATATTAGAAAAGAGTTTGGAAAAGATGCAGTTGCATTGGATGATATTAATCTGCAGATTGAGGATTCCGCCTTTATTGCACTGTTGGGACCGTCAGGGTGTGGTAAATCAACTACACTGAACTGTATCGCAGGGTTACTGGAACCGACCTCCGGTCATATCTATTTTGATGATAAAGATGTAACGGATCTGCCTCCAAAAGATAGAAATATCGGGATGGTATTTCAGTCCTATGCATTGTATCCGCATATGAAAGTGATTGATAATATTGCGTTTTCTCTGAAACAGCGGGGGATGAAAAAGGAAGAAAGGCATCAGAAGGCAAGAGAGGTTGCTAAAATGCTTCAGATTGAACAGTATTTGGAGAGAAAGCCATCAGAATTATCCGGTGGACAGCAGCAGCGTGTTTCTATGGCCCGGGCACTGGTTAAGGATCCGAAAATCTTATTGTTGGATGAACCCATGTCCAATTTGGATGCTCGTTTGAAAATTGAGATCAGGGATGAAATCCGCCGGATTCAGAGAAAAACAAAGGTTACAGCAATTCTGGTTACCCATGATCAGGAAGAAGCAATGTCAATGGCGGATAAGATTGCAATCCTGGATAAAGGAAAAATCCAGCAGTTCGATGAGCCGCAGGTTTTATATAATCACCCCAGAAATCTGTTTGTAGCACACTTTATGGGGAATCCGCCCATGAATTTCATTGATGCTGTGGCAGAGGAAAAAAATAATAGATTGTATTTAAGCAGTCCATACTTTAATGTACCGATTCGAGAAGATATGTGTCGTTTCCTGAAGGAAGCCGTCAATAAAAAAGTTGTGCTGGGAGTACGTTCCCATCAGGTTGATGTTACTTTTGAAGCAAAAGAATCTTATATTCCGGTAGAAGTACGTATGGCAGAAAATCTCGGAAAAGAGATTATGATCTCCGGATATGTGGGAGAAGCTTTCATAAGAATTACTTTGCCGGAAAAGATTGATGCAGGATCTGCAGAAATGCAGCATCTGTTTAAGGATCAGGAAGGAATCATCTACATTGGTCTGAATTCAGCATACAATGTATTTGATAAAGAGAGCGGTATGAACCTCACATTTGAAGCATAAGAGAGGAGGCTGTGATAGGAATGGAACGGAAGCTGGTTATTGGCGGACACAGAGGACACAAATCAGAGATTCGTGAAAATACGATCGCCAATTTTGAACAGATCAAAAAAATGGATATTTCTTATATTGAGATTGATGTTCAGTTGACAAAAGATGAACAGGCTGTAATTTATCACGATTTTGATTTATCCTTAAAAACCTCCCTTAAGGGAATGATACGGGATCATACGCTGCAGCAGCTCAGGCAGTCATTTGAAATCTGTACATTGGCGGAGGCGGTTGCCTGGTGCAAGAAAAATGAGATGGGACTTGCTCTTGAGGTGAAAATGCAGCCATATACTATGTGGGAAGACAGAGAAATATTAGCAGGTCTTATTGCAAAAACAATCCGCCATTATGGATTTTATTCCGATTGCTTTGTTTTCGGGGCGGATTATGGATTGTTATCTATGATAAAAAAATTGGATCCGGCTGTTAATATAGGGTTAATTGTCCCGTTTGTCCCGGTTGATCCTGTAAGACTTATGAAGGAAATGGGAGCGGTTGTTTATTTAAATTACGTAGAGCAATTGACACCTGATCTTGTAGAGGAACTGCATGAGGCAGGGTATCTTGTGGATGGTTCTGTGATCAATACAAAGGAAAGACTGAACATTGCACAGAAGCTGGGCGTAGATTTGGCGGAAAGTGATAATCCGGAACTGATATTAGAATTACTGGAGGAAGAGAATGCAGGCTAATTATCATACACATACCAGATGGTGCAAACATGGAACCGGTGAAATTGAAGATTATATAGAAGAAGCGATCCGAAAAGGGCTGCAAGAAATCGCGATTACAGAACATGTTCCCCATAAAGATAATCTTGATCCAAGGCGCATACAATGGGAGGAATTTGACACGTACGATCAGGCCCTGAATGAAGCCGTTAAAAAGTATGAAGGAAAGATTCGTGTGATCAAAGGCTTTGAATGTGAGTATTATCCGGAGGTGTTAAATGCGTATCGGATGTTTAAGGAAGAATACGGTTATGAACTGTTGATTCTGGGACAGCATAGAAGCGGAACCAGACGCGAAATAGATAACTTTGCAGAAAAAGGTGTTTATGAAATGGAGGTGTATGCTGACGAAATCTGCAGAGGGATAGAAAGCGGATTGTTTCGCTTCGTTGCTCACCCGGATCTGGCGCTGCAGGGTTATCCTCATGGGTGGGATGTTGAATGTGAGCGAATCATGAGGAAAATTTTCAGCAAATGTGAAGAATATGCCATTCCTGTGGAGATTAATGCCAATGCACTTCAGAATAAAAGAGCATATCCCAGTGAAGATGCGTTCCGTATTTCGAAAGAATACTGTCTTGAATATCTGATAAACTCAGATGCCCACAGACCGGAAGATTTATGGGGGGCAGCGATAACGGCAGCAAAAGATTTTGCACAGAGGCTGGACATACCTGTTTTAGATTATCTGGCGATTTCATAAAGGAGTATGTGTTGCTGTTTCTTTTCTTATTCTCCTGTGGTATAATGGTAAATATTTACTAAAACAGCAGAGGATGAATTACCGGAAAAGAGAGAGTAAGTTATGGCGACAATTAAAGACATTGCTAAATTAGCAGAAGTATCACCTACAACGGTTTCAAGGGTGCTGAATCAGGATGAGACCATGGTTGTGAGTCAGGAAATCAAAATGAAAATATTCAGAATTGCTCATGAATTAAAATATGTATCACCCAGAATGCGGCATCTTCAAGAAAAAGAGAAAATGATAGTCGGAGTTGCTGACTGGCATATTGTCCGCCCGGATCGGTTAAATGTGCATCTTGCATCATTGAATTGTATCGCTGAGTCCTTGTCGCCTAAGGTGAAGATCGAGTTTGTTCGAATGGAGAAGGAGACATCAGGACGTTATGACGGTATTATTGCCTTTGGAATATTTACGGAAGAAGAAATGGAACGCTTACGGCTTCAAAGTGTCGCTGTTATTTTTATTAACTCCAATGACAAAGATTATCAGTACGATTCTATTGTAATGGATTTCGACAGAGGCATTATAGAATCTATGGAATATCTGGTAAATAAAAGGCAGTATCGCAGTGCGGGCTATATCGGCGGTTTGTATGAGAACGGGGAAGTGCGTATTGGATACAGACGTTTGAAGTGTGTGAAAGAAACTTTTGCACAATACGGATGTCTGGATGAAAGGAACATTTATGTAGGGGAGTTAAGCAAAGAAAGCGGTTATGCTCTTGCAAAGGAAGCAATGGTGTCAGGTCATTTACCGGAAGCATTGATTCTGGGAAGCGATGAGATTGCAGAAGGTGCCATTGAGGCGTTTCAGGAAGCGGGATTAAGAACCCCGAAAGATCTGGCAATCGTTATCTATGAAGATATTAAGACGCTGGAATCAAAATGGAAGGATTTTACAAGAGTTCAGATGTTTCCGGATATTGTATGGGAAACGGCAATAAAATTGCTTCTGGAGCAGATCCATCAGCGAAGAACAGATAGTATGAAGATCTTTCTTCCGGCAAAATTAAAATTGGGGGATAGCGCATAACAGGGACTTATCGGATCTTAAAAACCCAGAGAAAGGAGCAGGGGATGAATTATTCTGTGGATAAAAATAAACAGTATCATATTCAAGTTGGAAAAGTGGATATTGGCCGTTACGTGATTCTGCCGGGAGACCCGAAGCGTTGTGCAAAAATTGCAAAATATTTTAACGACGCAGAATTGATTGCGGACAGCAGAGAATATGTAACCTATACGGGTTATCTGGATGGCGTGAAAGTTAGTGTTACTTCTACCGGGATCGGCGGACCCTCCGCTACGATTGCACTGGAAGAACTGGTACAGGCGGGAGCGGATACTTTTGTACGCATCGGAACCTGTGGCGGTATGCAGCTGGAGGTTCAGAGCGGTGATGTGGTAATTGCCAGCGGCGCCGTTCGTATGGAGGGAACCAGTAAGGAATATGCACCGATTGAATTTCCGGCAGTTGCTGACATCCGGATTGTAAATGCTTTGATGAACGCAGCAGATAAGCTGAAACAGCGCAGCCATGTAGGTGTTGTACAGTGTAAAGACTCATTTTATGGACAGCATTCACCGGAGCGTATGCCGGTCAGTTATGAGCTGCTGAATAAATGGGACGCATGGAAGCGTCTTGGCTGCCTTGCTTCTGAGATGGAGTCTGCAGCTTTATTTGTAGTTGGAAGTGCATTGCATGTAAGAGTTGGTTCTGTTTTTTTGGTCATGGCAAATCAGGAGAGAGAAAAAGAAGGTCTCAGCAATCCGGTAGTTCATGACACAGATATGGCAGTCCGTGTGGCAGTAGAGGCACTTCGGGAATTAATCCGGAAGGATCGGGAATAACATTTCAGATAAGAACAAGGAGGATTGGAGATCGTGTTAAAGGAAGATCAGGTAAAGAAACTAATCAGAACTGCAATTGAGCAGATTCCGAAAGCATATGTTCCATATTCAAACTATCGGGTAGGGGCAGCGCTTCTTGCGAAGAATGGAACCGTGTATACTGGCTGCAATATAGAAAATGCAGCTTACACCCCGTGTAACTGTGCGGAGCGCACTGCATTTTTCAAAGCAGTAAGTGAAGAAGTGCGGGAATTCGATGCTATTTGCGTTGTGGGCGGCAAAAATGGTGTGCTTACCGATTATGCTGCGCCTTGCGGTGTGTGCCGCCAGGTGATGATGGAATTTTGCGATCCGGAAACCTTTGAGATCATTCTTGCCGCCAGTACAGAGCAGTATGAAATACTGAAATTGAAAGAGCTGTTCCCAAGGGCATTTGGACCGGGGAATTTATTTCCACTGGAAACGGGAACGTTATTTCAGCCGGGCAATGAAAGCGTTTGCAGAAGGGGCTTGTGAGTGCGATTAAAGAGGCGGAAGGGAAAAAGAACGACCCTCTGTGAGAATGGCTGAAACCATATTTCACAGAAGGTCGTTTTCATTTTGAAATTCAATTAATGATTTGCCGGTCTATGGAAATTACAGATCACACAGGGACAGAGCAGCTTCATCAGCTACGACAACGCAATCGCTGTGCAGCTGCAGGATGGAAGCCGGAACCTTCGGAGTAACCGGTCCGAAGAATGCAGCTTTTACAGCTTCTGCTTTGTCCTCGCCGCTTGCAATCAGAAGAACCTTCTTAGCCTGCATAATGGTCTGGATGCCCATGGTGTAAGCCTGTTTCGGCACATCATCAATGCTTGCAAAGAAACGTTTGTTAGCTTCGATGAGGGCGTAAATTTTTTTGTGTCTTTAAAATTGGAAGTTCCATTCAGTTGGAATTAGATATGTAGCAATTTTTGGAACTTTTTGTCACTTTTTCCGGATGTTCCATCTCCTTACTTTTAGTATTGCCAGAAAGTCTGGTTCTATACATTTTTAGGCACATCAATCAGGCATTTATAGTATTTTAAGTTCGTGGGCTCTGCCCACACCCGGCCTCTGGAATAAGCTGGGATTTTCTGGCAATACTATAAATGCCGACGGAATAAGCTCGGAACGGTTTTCGTCTTTGGAGATTTGGGCCGTTCCGGCTTTTTCTTTTACAGATACTGCGTTAGGCGTTCCCCGTACAGCAGGATGAGCTGGCCAATCACCTGATCCCAGCCACGGTACCGCTGCGTCCACTTTTTCATTACGTTCTGGCTTGCCAGGTACAGCATTTTTGCCAGTGAGGCATCATTCGGGAATACACTTTTGTTCTTTGTTGCTTTCCGGTACTGGCGGTTTACCCCCTCAATGATGTTTGTGGTATACATAATCTTTCTCAGTTCGCCAGAAAACTGATAGAACGAACTTAAATCTTCCCAATTGTCCTCCCAGCTGCGTATGGCATAGGGGTATTTCTTTCCCCAGGTTCCTTTCAATGTTTCCAGTTCCAACTTTCCCATTTCTTCTGTTGAGGCATTGTAGACCGCTTTGAAATCGGAGGCGAATTTCTTCAAGTCGCTATAATTGACATATTTAAAGGAATTGCGCAGCATATGGATGATGCACCGCTGGATCTGCGCCTGCGGGAACACAGTCTGGATGGCATCCCGGAAGCCCGGCAGGCCGTCCACACAGAAAAACAGGACATCCTGTACGCCCCGGTTCTTCAGGTCATTCAGCATTCCCAACCAGAACTTGGAGGATTCGTTTGCACCTACTGTGATGCTTAGGATGTCTTTATAGCCCTCTGTTGTAACCCCGAGGACGATATACGCGGCTTTGCTGACAATGCGTCCCTCATCGCGCACCTTATAGTGGATCGCATCCATGAACACAAACGGGTACAGGGAATTCAGGGGCCGTGACTGCCATTCTTTTACCTCCGGGAGGATGCGGTCCGTGATCTTGCTGACCATCTCGGCCGACATTTCAATTCCATACAGGTCATCTTCGATGCCGGAAACATCCCTCTGGTGTTTGGGAACAAGCTTTGGCTCAAACTCCCCGTTGCGGTCCCTGGGGATATCAAGCGGGAACTCTCCAAACTGGCTTTTGATAGTTTTCTGAGAATACCCATTGCGTTTGTTGTCTGTGTCCAGCCCAGCCTTGTGGTTTTTGCTGTAACCAAGGGAGGCATCCATCTCTGCTTCGAGGAGTTCCTGAAGAATATCTTTGAAACCTAATCTCCCGAAAAAATTATACACAACCAGCTCCCTGATGTTGTGAATCCATTGAAAATACTAGGTTTTTAGGCATTCTCTCTTTACAAATATGTGTATAAATTATATAATATAAGAAGAAATATTATACACATATTTGAAGGAGCCGCGCCATGTCGTCATTGGTTTATGTCAAAAATCCAAATGGTAAAATCTATGTATATAGCAACGTTTCAGTTTATGATAAGGAAACCAAAAAGGTCAAACATATTCGCAAGAGCATCGGGCATCTGGATCCGGCAACAGGCGAAGTGGTTCCCAACCGCAGGAAAGGCGATATTGCCCGCAAAAAGGCTGAAACGAAAGAACCTGCTGGCCGCTGTGTTGTTGAAAACACCGGCATACAGTCCCTTTTGGATAAAGCTGTTTCAGACATAGGACTGACGGTACCGCTCACCGCAGTTTTTCCAGACGACTGGAAACGCATATTGACATGCGCGTATTACCTTGTCAGCGAAGGCGGGGCATTATGTCATATTGAACAGTGGCAGCGGATGTATCCGTCACCATGCCGTTCTCTGCTTGCAAGCCAGCGGGTGAGTGAACTCCTTGTAAGGATCACGCCTGCGCTGCAGCAGAACTTTTTCAGCAGGTGGATTGATGTAAACCGCCAGAAAGATGTCTATGCAATGGACATCACCAGTGTATCCTCCTACAGCGAATTGATTGACTTTGTCCGTTGGGGATACAACCGTGATGGGGAAAAACTGCCCCAGATCAACCTCCTTATGCTCACCGGCGTCACTTCCCATATGCCGCTGTATTACAGGATTATTCCCGGCAGCATAAAGGATGTGAACACCCTGGAGGACAGCATAGCGAATATATCCGTTTTGGACAGTCCGACCTGTCATTTTGTCATGGATAAAGGCTTTTATAGTGAACCGAACCTTGACGCAATGTATGCCAGTCATAAGAAGTTCCTGGTCGGAGTGCCTTTTACGGTCGGTTTCGCTTGCAAGGCAGTAGAACGCTACAGGGATAGCATCCGTTCACATCACAATTACTGTGCAGTCTTTGGGGACGAACTGTACGCGGTCACGGAATCTTCCACGTGGAAAGGGCATCGATTCTATATCCACGTCTACCATGATAGTTTCAAGGCGGCGACAGACGAACGGAATTTTGACCATATCCTGCACTGCTGTTATGAAGAACTTATGGCTGGCAGACACGTAAAGGAGCATGCCTCGTATTACGATAAGTTTTTTCAGGTTCACAAAACACCTGTAAGGGGCATCAGGGTGGATTACAACGAGGAAGCCATCAGCAGGCATAAAAGGAACCATATCGGCTGGTTCGTGCTTGTAAGCAATCACATCAAGGATAAGACGAAAGCTCTTGAGGTGTATCGCGACAAGGATGCTGTTGAAAAATGTTTCGATGACCTCAAAAATGATCTTGACATGAAGCGTTTACGTATCCATTCGGCGGCAGCCATGGAAGGCAGGATTTTCATACAGTTTATAGCACTCCTGATCACAACCCGGTTAAAGCAGGTGATGAATGCGGCTGGATGGTTTAAAAATCATGACCTTCAAAAAGTAATAAGCGAAATGAAAACTGTCCGCAGTGTTAGTATAAATGGAACACGAAAAAAATACACCACTGAGCTTACCCCATTTCAAAAAGACATTTATGAGCTATATGGGTTG
>OBYY01000074.1_pt1 | contig 19521 bp, 19 predicted proteins | sample 1476821 | NCBI WGS metagenome assembly OBYY01 (sample SAMEA2580218, study PRJEB22360) | human gut metagenome | biome: human gut; feature: human-associated habitat; material: faeces | place: Denmark | collected 2008/2010
CTAGACCACTATCAAGAATTCGTTATCATCGTTGCACTTGACTTGAAAATTGAGGCACTGCAAAATTTCAACAAGCTTTTTACAGAAGGGTTTCATATCAATGGGGTTATTGCTTCACCTGAAGCTGCGACTGCCCTTGCCCAAGACAAGTTTGGTTTTGCTGTGTCGATGACCTTGATTATTGGCTTCATCATGAACCTAGTGTTTGCCCGTATTACACCATTTAAAAACGTGTTTTTCACCGGTGGACATAGTCTCTTTTTTGCTTGTGTGCTTGCCTTGGTGATGAAGGCAAATGGGTTCAATAATACGTGGACAATTGTTGTTGGAGGGACGATATTAGGCTTTTGTTCTGCAGCTTTACCACAATTATGTCAGCCGTTTATGCGAAAAATTACCGGTGGAGACTTTCAAGCAATCGGACATTTTAACATGTTTGGTTATGCACTTTCCGGCTTGCTTGGCAACTTTTTTAAAAAACATGTTGATGATACAACAGAAAACATTAAGTTCCCTAAAGCGTTGTCTTTCTTCAAAGATTTTCTGATGGGCTTTGCTTTTGTAATGCTGATTTTATTCTATATTGCCGCGATTGCTGCTGGAAAACCAGCTGTCATGAAGATCTCTGGTGGCGTTGATTGGTTAGTCTTTCCGCTCATTCAGGCACTGACATGTACTGCTGGGATCTCGGTTTTGATGACTGGTGTTCGGATGTTTCTAGCTGAAATCACTGCCGCATTCAACGCTTTTGCGGAGAAATTTATTCCAGGATCGCGACCGGCACTTGATGTCCCAACGATTTTTCCGTTTGCACCAACTGCGGTTCTTGTAGGCTTCTTAAGCTCTTATGCAGCAGGACTGATTGGTGTTGGCATCATGATTGCCTTTCACTTCGATATGGTTATCATCCCGGCAGCACATATCTGTTTCTTCTCTGGCGGAACCGCTGCGATTTTTGGCAATTCTACAGGAGGATGGCGTGGGGCAGTTTTCGGCTCATTCATCGTTGGCCTGTTACTTGTTTTCTTACCGGTGTTACTATATCCTGCAATTTCAAGTATGGGTGTTTCAACGGCTATGTTCCCGAATGTTGATTATAACGTGGTAGGCTCCTTACTCAATAGCATTTTAGGCCTGTTTCATTAGTGCCAGTTGATTAGTGAATGAGAAGAGGGATAAACAAAATGGCACCTTTATCAGGTATCTTAGTTGCGATGGTAACACCTTTAGACGATGATCAGGAAATCAGCTTTAAAAGAACAGATCGGTTGTTGGATCGTTTATTAACTGAAGAGATTGCGGGCATTTTCATTTTAGGAACAAATGGTGAGGCTTACGTCTTAGCGGAGAATGAAAAGTTGGCATTTGCAGAACATGTTATCGACTATGTCCATGGTCGAACCAAAGTACTTGTAGGAACAGGTTTGAACGGAACAGCGGAAACCATTCGCTTCAGTCAAAAGATAGCATCTTTAAAACCAGACGCAATTACCTTGGTTGCTCCTTCATTTGTTGCTCCCTCGCAGCAGGAACTTGTTGATCATTTTGCTGCCATAATCCACGCGGTTGATATACCTGTTCTACTGTACAATATGCCAGCAAAAACGGGCATTAACATTGAGCCTGCCTCATTAAAACAGTTGTCAAAATATAAGAACTTAATCGGTATAAAAGATAGCTCGGGAAAGTGGGAGAATTTTGACGGTTATCTAGCCAATCGCCCCGAACGGCCATTCTCAGTTATTATGGGCTCTGACGGTCGCATTCTTGAAAGCTTTCAGCACGGCGGTAATGCGGCTATTGCAAGTACAGCCAATCTCCTGACGGCTAACAATGTAGCGTTGTATCACGCATTTGTTAATGACAATATTGAAAAAGCCCAGAAATTTCAGGATCGGATTCAGGCCCTTAGAAGTGTCTTGCATAAAGCGACGATACCCGTATCGCTTAAGACAGCACTCAATATTGCAGGTATTACGGTCGGACCAGCAAGACTGCCTGCAAAGATGCCACGAGAACAGGATGCGTTATACCAAGAGATTGGTGATGTGATCAAGGAATATGAACTTCAGGGCATTATTTAGCAAAGGAGAACGCATTGAAAAAATTTGACTTAATCCAAAGAATTCTAGCTAGTGGCGCGCTTGCAGTTGTACGCGCAAAGCCAAAGCGAGTGTTGGAAATTGCAGAAGGTATTGTTGGCGGCGGCATTCCCGTAATGGAAATTAGTTATACTAACTCGGATGCGCCAGAAGCAATAGATCTTGTGCATCAACGTTTGGGTGACAGAATTCTGGTTGGCGCGGGGACTGTGAACAATGGTGCGACTGCAAAGGATGCTATTTCGCACGGTGTAGGCTTTTTATACTCCCCTATCTTTGATCAGGAGGTCATGAGCTTAGCAAACGAATATCAGATTCCTTACGCACCAGGCTGCTCAACTGTTACCGAAGCGGTGCACGCCATGAGAGCAGGGGCAACGTTCATTAAATACTTTCCTTATGGTGGATTATTGGGGCCGGATATTATTAAGACAATCAAGACGCCAATTCCCGAGATGCCATTGTTAGAATCAGGTGGTGTTGATGCTAGCAATGTCCAGCAGTGGTTTAAGGCAGGGGTCGAGGTTGTAGGCATTGGCAGTGCCTTATCAAAAGGTACTAGTCAGGAAATCGAAGCAAGTGCACAGGCTATTCGCCAAGAAATTGACGCGTTTCGGTCGGCAGCTAAATAAAGCGTTAGGGCTAGGCAAAATTGGCTTAGCCTTTTTCGCATTAGGAAAGGAGGAAGAATGGATGCTTGATATAAAGCAATTACAAATCATCGACACAATGATTCAGAATCCTATTTTGACTAAGACTAGATTAAGCGAGGAACTCGACTTTACAAATCGTCAAATAGATTATGCAATCGAAAAGCTGAACCAGCAGCTTGTAGATAACAAAATGCCGCAGATTGATGTTGATGGCGCATATATTAATGTCCCGAGTGAGTCGTATCAATACTTACTGAATTTACGCGCCTCTGAAAATCTGACAGCACTCTCCGGTTATGTTCTAAGCAACTCAGAACGCCAATTGTTTCTTGCACTGCTATTGGCTTGCCATAAAGGGTATTTAGCGCTTATACATCTTCAAGATTACTTGCAGGTAAGTCAGTCGACCATATCCAAGGATCTTAGAGTGCTGGAGCAACGACTCCTGAACTTTCAGCTTAGAATTCATTATGATCGTCGTTCGGGCTACAGGCTAGAAGGCTCTGAGGATAAGATACGAAGCTTTATGATTAAGTTAGTTTCTAAACAGTTGTTTAAAAACCATGCTGATTTGTTAACGACATGTGCTCAATTGATTCAGCAGGTTGATGTCAGTGCCAAACTGACGCAAATTTCAAAGCTGGCTCATGCCAGCGAAATTGATTTTGTGGAAAATCGTTTTCTTGAATTTGGCTATATCTTTATCTTTATGTTGGCGCGGTTGCGGATTAAGAAGGATTATTTACCTGCTCGGGCACAAAAGATGAATATACAGAGCACTCGGGAATATGAGCTTGCTGAATCTTTGTTGAACAACGAAGGCATTCATAATATTACCGCAACAGAGTATCTAACAACGATTATTTTATGTCTTAGCATTGGTGGCTTAGAGAATATGCGGGCAGATCGCAACATCTTTTCGGTTACCAATCAATTTGTCCAGAGGTTTTCAGACGTTTCTGGGATCGTCTTTGCAGATAATCATAAGGTTACTAGACAAATGTTCACTCATTTTAGATCAATGTATTATCGATTACAGTTTGGGTATCCTATTACGAATCCCTTAACGGAACAGGTGATCGAAAATTATGGGGAAGTTTTCACCTTAGTTGCTCAAGCTATCCAAACGTTTGAGGACATCCTTGGCAAAGTGCCTGATGATGAGATTGCGTTTTTGACGATTCACCTGATTAGCTTTATCTACACAAGTGATAACTCGAAGAATGATTATGTAACAGCCGTCATTGTTTGTCCTAATGGCATTGGTAGTTCGGCCTTAGCCTATCTGCAATTAACCAGTTTGTTTCCTAATATAAAATTTCTGAAACCTTTTCGTTATGCAGATTTGGATAGTCACTTAGCTGACGCAGACTTGATCTTTTCAACATTTTATAGGAGCGAGCTTTTTGCTAAAGGTAAACCATGTTTCATTATCAAGCCGATCATGTCAGCTGAGGAAAAATATAATCTTATTCAGGAAGTCAACACTCGAATGTCATCAAGCACATTGACTATCCCCACGTTAAACTCCGTGATGGAAATTGTCGCACGAACTGTCAAGAATACTAAGCAGTTAGGACAGATTCGCAGAGAACTGGATGTTAACTTGTTTAAGCCAAAAGTTCACCAAGAAAACATGAAGCTTACGTTGATTGATGTTTTAGAAGAGGAAGATATTCAATTGGGCGTCAAAGTCGATACGCCTGAAGAAGCCATTCGGATTGCTGCCAAGCCATTGAAGGCCAAAGGTGCAATCAATCAGCACTATGTTGAAAAGATGATATCTCCTGATGATGGGCATTCTTTAGACGCTTATATTATTTCACCGGGCGTTGCACTGCCGCATACAGATCCTAAAAATGGTGCACAAAGAGTCGCTATAGGTATAACGACTTTAGAGAAACCCGTTTTCTTTAGCCAAGCAAAAAGCGAAAAAGTAAAATTCATCTTTGTGTTAAGCGCGGTTAACCCTACTGACCACTTGATGGTGTTACAAGATTTAATGGATTTGTTGGGCGATGCCAATTTTATGAAACTGTTAGCAGATAAGAAGACAGATTCGCGAAAGGTAATGCAGTATTTACGTGAAAAGAAAGTAAAACAGAGTTGATGAGCGCGACTGTTGTACTAAAACTTTATCCATTCCGCCATCCCCTCAATAACCGGCTTCACCGTCTCACCACGAGCTGTCAACCGATAAACAGTAGTCAGAGGTTCTTGCGAGAGAATCTCTTTTTGAATTAGGCCATCAGTGCATAGTGCCGCGAGTTGGCGAGCTAACATGCGAGTTGAACAAGGTGGAATGCTGGCGTTTAGTTCACCGAAGTGCCACTTAGCTTGTTGGGTGAAGCGGTACAGAATGATTGCTTTCCATTTGCCGGAGATGGCTTGTAGTAGCTGGGTTGCTGGACATTTTTTTGCGGTGGTCGATGTGCAAGCTGGCATTTAAAGACGGCTCCTTTCGATACTAGTGACAAAAAGTGCAGTATTGTGGCGATGTGTCAGTCATTATACCATTAACGAAACACAGGAAACGATTGACCTGTGACGATGCTTAGTCTCTTATTGAAAGGATGTTTTTCAGTGAATTCGATTGCCCCTTATTATCAGCGGCACTCTACTCGGTTGTTTACTGACCAACCAGTACCGCGAGAAACGCTTACGGAAGTTATTCGAACGGCTAATCATGCACCTTCATGGGAAAACTCACAGCCGTGGAAGGTTTACCTGGCGATTGGCAAGACAGCAAATGCCATTCGGGCCGAGCATTTTAAGGCTGTTCAGGCTCATCGGAAAAGTTGGACTGAGGTGACGCCGCCGCTTGCTTGGCAAAAAACAGCGCAGGCAAATATTGATCATTGGCAAGCCTCCACAGCTAATTTCTTCAATGAAACCGAAGCACATGCATTTCATCAGGCGGGGCCGATGCTTTATCGTGCTCCGGCGTTAATTTATTTAACCATCCCGCGGGCTGCTTCGGCGTATTCAGCTTATGATGCAGGTGCGTTTGGTTATGGGGTACTTTTGGCTGCTGCTGCGAATGGGCTTGGGTCAATACCTGCTTATGAGATCATTCGTTATCCCGAAGAAATTCACGCGCATTTTGATATTCCGGATGATGAGGTCTTGTTGATGGGAATTGCCATCGGTTATCCAGCGAAAAGTAAAATCAACGAATTACGCACAGATCGCCGTTCGCTAGGTGACTTTGTGCAAATAAGTGACTAGTCAAACTGCCCTGAGCTTAGTAGCAATGCTGTTTTTTAAACTCCATCCCCACCTAACCCTTCATCCCACCCAGCTTGCAGCCGATACTCCTCTTCCCCAACAACCTGCTTAGCCCCAAAATAAGCCTCCCGTTGATGCGTCGTGTTCATCAGTGTCCGAGCCATCGTCGCAGTGACCACAATGTGATGTTGTTGCTGGGCATCCTTTGTCAGCGGCAAGTTGCCTTCAGCGATGCGTGCCAGTTGACTGATAACGTCCATCAGCAAGTTGCTGCCGGCTAAGATTTCCCCAAAACGTGCGGTGTGATACGTGGTGGGTAAGGTAAGTGTGCGGCCTTTTTGGAAGCGGACGGTGACGATTCGGTGATGCTGCCGGTTTGTGATGGCGTAATCAACAAGCCGGTGGGTCGCGATCCAACCGACATTGCGGTGATCGGGAGCCGCTAGCGGCATGAAGGCATAGCATGGACCGGTGAGCATCTTGGGCAGTTTTTTGGCGGTCCCGTGATATAATTTTTGCACGATAACTTGGCGCATCGTTGGGGAGTAAACCGAACTGTTTTCGTGCGAACGAATGAAGCCTAACGTCGATGGCTTGATCAGGTGTGCCGCAGTGGCCGTGAGTATCAGCGTTTTTCGGGGAAGGAAAGACGCTGGTAAAGGGAGAATCGCCAAAATCTCCTTTAACGGCAACTGCGAGGCGTCTGATGCTATCGCGTTACGGGCGAGTTCAGTCACGAGACAGTCGGGATCATCTGGAGCGGTTTTGACCATAGCCGCGTTATGTATGGCTCAATTTTAGTTTAAACTTATGCTAATTAAAAGCTAAAAATGTTAAACGCGGTGAATTTATGGTACGAAATTGCGACAGGTGTTCAGGAAATGGCAACAAATTGTCTAGTATTGGCTGATTTTATCGAGCTTAGTAGGTAATTGGGCGAGGAGCGAGGTGGGTGTGTTATGTATGAAGCTGCCTTTTTGGTGTGAGCGTGAGTCAGCCCAGGTTGGCTCACGCGTTATGGTGTGACGTGACAAGGTAACTGAAAAAGTCGATACTTAATGAAAAACGCGTCCGGCTGCGACACCCGGATGCGTTTTTTGATGGGCGTGAGCCGGCGTGGTTAGGGATCGGAGTATAAGTGGTCTTGGTCGTGATGACGGGGTTTTGGCCATTGCGACCAAGATCCTGACACGCAGATTCCTGTGCCGGTGAACACGTTAAGAAGCGTGTGTTTTGATGGAAGTGCGATCCGATGAGGTGAAAAGTCGGGGAGCACTTTTTTAAATGCAAAAAAAGTTAGCTGAAAATTTCGCGCAATTTATGTTTGAAAAGGCGATAAACCCAGGCCTGCACAGATAAATACCCGCACTCACTAAATCGAAAGCTTGATAGAACAGGTTTTCACTCATCTGATTGCGACCAAGACGAATCACTGCTTGCCTCGTTAAACTAACCTTATCGATATCGAAACAAACAAGGCGCCGGATCGGATGAAGTGATGGTAACAGAAGCGACAGGATTTGATTTTTTTCTTGCGCATCAAGGAGTGGTTTATGGGGCGTTGGCACGGTTGGGGATTCATCGTGGCCGCAGTGATTTTCAGGATTGGCGGGATGAAGGGATGTTGGTGTATCTCAACTACTTCAACCGTTATCGCGAGCCGTTGGTGGATGAGACGGCAATCGCAAAGTTCAATAAGTTGGCGTGGCGCTTCGTGTTTCTGACCTTGATGCAGCGGCTGCAAAAAGCGCAGCATCGGCGGGAGTTGGAAAACGTACCGGCAAATACGACGCATATTCAAACGACCACGCTGGCGATGGCGCCGGGGAGCTTGCAACAAGCGCTGGAATTGAAGTGGCAGTTGCAGCAGTTGCACAGGTTGTTAACCCCGATGGAACGCCATGTGTTGCAGTTGCGGTTAAGCGGATTGTCAGATGCTGCCATTGCCGCCCAGCTGCATGTCAGTCGGCAGCGGATTTTGCAGGTGCGCAAACGGGTGCAGGTAAAATACCGAGCGCTGAGTCAAAACTGTGCCTCGGTTTAAACAAAATAGTGTGCGCGATTGCGAGAGACAGTAGCAAAACGCTGCGTTCCTATCCGCATGCTGAAAATAGCTGCGAATCAGCGACAATCAATTAACTTTTATGGAGGATAACGCAAATGGATAAAGAATTATTGACGTATGTATTAGATCAGGCAGTCGGTGTTGTCATTGCCGTGATTTTACTCACGCGTATTGAACGGCGCCTCGACACGCTGATCACACATATCGAAACGTTCATGGCCAAGCTTGATGGCAAGCAATTACGGTAGGAGGGGAAAAGATGGCGATGTTAATGGCAGATGTAAGCAGTTGGCAGCCGGATTCGGATAGCTGGTTTCGCAAGTTGGCTGATCTGGGTGTCAAGGCGGTGGTCGTCAAACTGACAGAAGGAACGACTTACCAGAATCCTAAGGCGGCGGCACAGTTGGCGGCTGGGCGCAGGATGGGGATGCAGGTGCACGCTTATCACTATGCCCATTTTCATAACAGTGCCGAAGCCGTTGCAGAAGGACGTTTCTTCGGCGTCACGGCCCGCGCGCTGGGCGTGTCGACGCAAAGTGTGATGGCAGCGGATGTTGAAGCACCTGATTTGAATGGGGAGCTGACGGGGCTGACGAATGTTTTCATTCAGACGGTCAAAGCGCTAGGGTATCCACACACAGACCTGTATACAATGGCGAATTGGATGAAAACCAGACGCTTTGATCGCGTGGCATTGATTCCTAAGAACCTGTGGATTGCGAGTTATGGCGTTGATCAGCCGGGCATCAATAATGTCGGGACCTGGCAGTTTACCAATAACTTTCACGGCTTAGGGGTGGATATGAGTTATGACTTTTTCGGTCACTACACCACGCGCTTGACCGGTAACCTCAATGGCGGCGTGGCGCGCGTTCCCACGATTCGCTATCACACGGTTTTGGCAGGCGAAAGCTGGTGGGCGATTGCAGATCGATATGGCTTGAATATGTACAAGCTCGCGGCCCTCAATGGTAAGACGATCTACAGTGTGATTCATCCGGGCGATCAGCTGCGGTTGAATTAAAGCGGCGATATTTTGACAAACGGTTGTCGATGCGGTGTGATGCCTTGCGTCGGCGATCGTTTTTAATTTGAAGCGGGTTTCTGAAAAAAGATTTTGCAAAAGATGTTGACACCGTGTCACTATCCGTGTAGACTACAAATTGTTGAACGGTGACACGGTGTCACCACGCGTACTCGTCACCACCAAGGTTTAACCGTGGCGGCGAAAGCTTAAGGAGGATCAACATGGTTTTAGCAACGTTCCAACATTTAGATCAAACAAAACAGCAACGGGTTCTGGCTGCGTTGGTGACCGAATTTTCGCAGCATCCGTTGGCACAGGCGCAGGTGGCGCGGATTGTGAAGCAGGCTGACATTGCGCGTGGGGCGTTTTATAAATATTTCAGTGATTTAAAAGATGCGTATCAATATGCGTTTAAAGCCGTGATCGGGCGGTTGCATATGGGCATTGCGGGTCCGGAAATGCGGCGTGATCCGTATGCTGCCACCGCGGCGTTCTTGCACGAAGCTGATGAAAGTCAGGATCGTGATTTCATCCGCATGCATTTTACCAAAAACAGCGGGTTGGTGACGGTTGGGCAGCCCCCGATTCCAGCCGATGCGATTGAATGGGCGGTAGCGACCTTATGCCACAGCGCGATTTCCGAGGCGCTGGCCAACCCAGAACAGGCGGATTTGATTTTGAAGCATCTAAAAGCAGCACTTAACCAGCTGCAAGTGAAGGAGTGAGTCGATGTATCTCTCATTAAAAGAAATTTGGCATGAAAAATTACGTTATGGTTTAATTATCGCCATGATTCTGCTGGTCACCTATCTGGTGTTCATTCTCAGCGCGCTGGCAAACGGGCTGGCGCAGCAAAATACCCAGGCGATTGAATCCTGGGACACGTCCCGAGTCGTTTTGGCCAAGGATTCCGACATTAACTTAAGCCAGTCCTTGTTGACGTCTGAACAGACCAAGGATCTCAAGCTAGGTAAAAGTCAGGCCTATGTCGGAACAATCGGCGCGGTGGCAACGAGCAGCCAGCACAAAGAGATCCGCTCCACGATGATTGGTTTGGATTGGAATCAATATATTGGCAAGGACATGAAGCTGGTCAGTGGTCACCGAGTTCAAAACGACCATCAAGTGGTGGTGGACACGCAATTCAAGAATGAAGGTTACGCGCTGGGCGACAAGATTCGCGTGAGTACCAAAGGCGATCGCTACACCATTGTCGGGTTTACCGAGAACGCCAAGATGAGTGTGGCGCCGGTTGTCTATGGCACGATGACCACCTGGCGTACCTTGCACAATCTGCCGACCAGTTTTACCGCCAGTGGGATCATCTCCAAGACGGCCGATTTTAAAATCAACACCAGCGATCTTAAGACGTATTCGGCCAACACGTTTATTCAGAAACTCCCAGGGTATTCGGCGCAAAATAGCACCTTCACCTTTATGATTGGGTTCCTGTTTGTCATTTCACTGATCGTCATTGCTGTTTTCCTTTACATTTTGACCATGCAAAAACTGCCAAACTACGCGGTATTGCGGGCCCAAGGTGTACCAGCACGGACTTTGGTTGCGACCACGATTGATCAGGCGTTGATTCTAGTCAGTCTGGGACTCGTTTTAGGCGGCGCATTGACGGCGATGACAGCTAAGTTCATGCCGCTGGGTGTACCGATGATTTTCTCGGCGGGACTCAGCATTGCAGTTATCTTAGGCATCCTGCTCACCGGTTTTCTCGGTGCGATTATCCCCGTACGCACCATCTTAAAAGTTGATCCTGTTACCGCTATTGGAGGTTGATGATATGCCAGCAATCGAATTAAAAAACATCATTAAAAACTTTAAAACGCCAACCAGTGACGTTGAAGTGCTCAAGAACGTCAATTTCAGTGCCGATGCCGGCAGTCTCTCACTGGTACTCGGGCCATCTGGATCCGGGAAAAGCACCTTCCTAACCATTGCTGGGGGAATTCAAACCCCGACTGACGGGATTGTAACCACAGACGGGGAAAATCTGGAACAACTTTCTGGCAAGGCACGAGATGCGTTGCGGTTGGACAAAATCGGCTTTGTTCTGCAGTCTTATAATTTGGTGCCGTATTTAACAGTCGGCGAGCAGTTTAAGCTGGTCGATAAAATCAAACCAAAAGGGAACCTTAGCCATGCAGCCCTTTCTGAGTTATTGGATGATTTGGGTATTGCAAACTTGGTCAATCAGTATCCGGCATCGTTATCAGGCGGCCAAACCCAGCGTGTTGCAATAGCGCGGGCGCTTTATCCGGATCCGGCGATTGTACTGGCGGATGAACCGACTGCGGCACTCGATAGCCCGCGGGTGGCAGTGGTTGGCCAGTTGTTGGCTGATCTTGCCCACAAGCATAACAAAGCGATTGTTGTCGTGACCCACGATGTTCGCCTTGAAAAGTTTGCTGATCGGAAGTTTACACTTTTGGATGGTAAGTTACGTGAAGGCGAACCGGAGTATGCGGCATAAGGCTGTGCGTCTTTAACCTTCATGGCCATCATCGTGCAGATCTCTAAGCGCGCCAGTTCATGCTCACCCAAAAAAGACCAAGCTCACTAAATCAGTGAAAGCTTGGTCTTTTTGCATGGCGGATGATTAAAAGAGGAAACAATGTTGCAGTAGGACTAGCAACTGACTAGAAGCGTGGTTCACCTAGTGCGTGTTGAGCGGCGAGGTTGAGCAGGCTCCATTGCCGGTCGAATCCTGGCTGGAAGAAGAAGTCAGCTTCAGCTAAGTCTTCCAACGTGAGGCCGTGTTGAATGGCTAAGGCCAAAACATTGCCTTGCGCGGTGACGTCGTAAGTGGACAGAACTGCGCCTCCAAGCAGCCGGTGCGTTTGTGGATCAAAGACAAGGTTGACGCAAACTTGCGGATTACCATTGGCTTCCGGAACATAAGCCGGGCGGAGGGAATCTGCGTAAAATGCGGTGTCGACTTGGACATTTGAGCGTCCGGCAGTGAACGTATTCAGACCGCTTGCTGCAAAGTGGTAATCAAATACACTCAACGCGCTGGAACCGACAACGCCGCCAAACGGACGTGCCGGGTGTTCCGCAAAGATATTAGCCGCCAGATAACGGGCTTCACGCCGCGCAACTGTTGCCAAGGCAATCGGAACTTTTTGCTGTGCCGGTACGGAATAAACCAGCGTTGCATCACCAATGGCGTAAACATCAGGCAAATTCGTGCACAGGTATGGGTCGGTGTTGATGAAACCGCGATCGTCTAGCGAAACCGTGCCCTTGAGCCATTCGGTGGCTGGTTGAATACCAGCAGCTTGAATCACAAGGTCTGTGGCAATTTCGCCAGCATCGGTTTTCACGGCGCTGACTGCACCATCGCCGGTGAACGCTTCGATTTTTACACCGAGTTTCAGCTCAACGCCTTTGTCAGTCAGCTCTTTAGCTAAGATGTCGGTCATGTCCGGATCAAGATAGGTACCTAGTGGCCGGTCAATCATATCAAGCAAGGTGACTTCTTTACCTGCTTTGCGACTGGCTTCAGCGGCTTCAATCCCGATGTAGCCGGCACCGATCACCGTGATATGCTTGACTGCCGGATCTGCAAGTTTGGCTTTGATACTGGTTGCCCAATCGTAACCGCGCATCAGGAAAACATTTTTCAAGTCGTTGCCTGGTACCGGTAGTGAGTTCGGCCGCACGCCTGAACTCAGAATCAATTTGTCGTAAGGATAATCCTGTGCCGTGCCGTTCTTCGTGTCGCGGACAGTAACGGTTTTGACATCAGCGTTGATGGCCGTTACTTCATGGTTGCTGAACACATGCGCACCACGTTTGATTAAATCATCAGGGCGGAAGTTCCGAACATCATTCACATCTGTGACCTGATCTTCTAAGAATAATTCCATCCCGCAGGACATAAACGAAACAAAGTCACCCGCTTCAAACATGGTAATTTCTGCATCCGGATACCGATGCAATAATTCCAGAACGCTTTGGTGACCGCCGTGTGATGCCCCAACAACAATGATCTTTGGCTTGTCCACAAAAATCCCTCCTAGGATATGTAGTAACCGCAGTTATGTAACAACGGCTCTATCTCTATATTAGAATAATTACAATCTGGCGTCAATAGCCGAGAACAATTAATTATTGGACAATTTTATTTTAGCTTTGCCTAAACCCAATGATACACCTTGGCGTTTGAAAATTGCCAACGTGTCGGTCTAAGGGGTAAGAAAAAACCGCTGCACAGAACATTGAGGGTTCTCTGCAGCGGTTTCGTCTGTAAAACTAGATAATTTTAAAATGTTTTAGCGCCTTCACAACGCCATCGTCATCATTGCTGGCGGTTACATAATCAGCATGGCTCTTGACGACATTCTGACCGTTTGCCATGGCCACACTTACCCCGGCAAATTCAAACATATCAAGGTCATTGTGTTCATCGCCAAAAGCAATCACGTCGGCCGGTTTTAGCCCCAGATGCTGTGTGAGTTGCGCCAGCCCCCAGCCTTTATCGACCCCTTGTGGCATAATTTCCAGCATAAACGGCATGCTGCGAATCACGGTAAACCGATTGCCAAATTCGGCTTCGGCTTGCGGTTGAATGTTAGCCACCTGCTCTGGTTCGCCGAGTAAGATACCTTTTGCAATGACAAAATCATCTGGCATCTCCTGAGGCTCGCGAACCTTGATGCCAGCGTGATTTTCCCATGCCTGCAAAACTGTGTACCGGCTGATGTTCCGATCGGCGGTGTAGACGTCACCGGCTGGGGTTAAGACGTTGCTATCCGCCGATACCGAGGTTGCAAAAGTCGAGAAGTCTTTATAATCCTGATGGTTCATGAATTTTTGCGCGATGATTTTCCCACTGGTACTCTGAACCACACCGCCACCTTGAACGATGACATATTGATCATCACCATGCAGCCCCAGCGCGTCCAACGTTGTCCGTACCCCTGGCAGTGGCCGCCCGGTACACGGCACGACTTTGATCCCGGAAGCCAGAGCCGTTTGCAAACCCTCGACCGTGGCCGGTGACAATTGCTTATGCGAATTCAATAATGTGTCATCCAAATCGACTGCGATCAAACGAATCATGGCAGTCACACCCCTTCCTGAAATCAGCTTAGCACAGGGGCGTTGGTGGCAACAATATGCAACCTTGCCGACCAGCACAAGTCCGGTGAAAAGAATGCTCGGGCACTAAGCCGTCACAACCGTTAAATCTCGCCATGGCGGCCAACATCAATCAAGCGGATCGCGTCTGGTTCAACTCGGTAAATGAGCAGCCAATTACCTTTGATGAACAAAGCACGATCTGGTTTGCGTTTTTTGATCACGTGATCGTCATACTTTTCCGGCAGTGGGGTGCTGGTTTGTAAGTAAGCAAGGACTTGCTGAAAGTCAGCCTTGGTGAAGCGCCCGGCTTGGAGGAGTTGTTTGAGATGTTTTTTGAAGCGGGATTGTTCGATGAGGGGCAGGGAGGTGGGCATGGTTGGGACCTTTCTTTTTCTTCTAGCGTAACGCCGGATGGAAGAAAACGGGGAATTCTTTTATAAAGTTATTGTCGTTGCTTGTGAAACACTGCGGCGTGAAGCTGAAGAAAAGGAGAGGCATCTGCACAAAATAGCATATAAGAAATTTTTGAAATCGATACCAAAAATGCTTGACATATTTTTTGAAAGCGCTATATTGTTCTTGTGATTAAGGAACAAAGGAGAACGGTGATAAATGGCAACGATTTCAGAAGTCGCAAAATTGGCGGGGGTCTCAGTATCAACAGTTTCAAGAATCATTAATAACAAGCCCCACGTATCACCAAGCAAAGCAGCGCTGGTAGCAGAAGCAATGAAGAAACTGGGTTATCAGCCTCTGCAAGCAGCACGACAAATGCGGGGGTCTGGATCACAAACCATTGCGGTGACAGTACCATATATTACAAATCCGTTTTTCTCTGAGCTGGTAGCAGCAATCGAACGAACAGCTGATGAGCGGTCATACAAAACCGTAATTGTTCAAACATTTGGTCAAAAGAGTCACGAGCGCAATGCGTTGGATTTTTTAAAGACGAATCAGGTTGATGCTGTAATCATGTGTGCGATCGAAAATGACTGGGACCTGATTAAACAATACCGGCAATATGGCTTAATTGCGGTCTGCAATGAATATGTGGCTGATTCAGATACATTAATGGTACGTGCTGATCAAGAAAGTGGCATGTATGCTGGTGCTAAATACCTGTTAAATCGTGGTTATCGAAAGCTTGCCTTTTGTACGGGACAGAAAGCCATTCGTTACAATTCGGAAGCGGAGGATCTCAACAGCGATCGGTATCGCGGTTATCTGCGAGCTTTACAGGAATTTAACTTAGAGCCTGTCATGGAGTGGCAGTTTACGGATATCAATACGATTGCTGATGGTCAAAAGTTATTGCAGAGGCTCATGGTAATGAAGAAACGTCCAGATGCTGTTATTGCTGGCTCCGATCAAGTGGCCGCTGGTATTATTGCCGAAGCTCAAACTATGCAATTAAAGGTTCCGGAAGATCTGGCTGTTTTGGGTTTTGACGATCAACCGTTAAGTCGAGTTGTGGCACGGCCCTTAACAACGATTCATCAGCCGGTTCACGAAATTGGGGATCGAATCGCAAATATGGTAGCGGATGCGTTAGAAGGCAAATCGATTGAAGTCAAGGAGGTCGTATTGCCCCTTTCTCTGGTTGTTCGGCAGTCGGTCTAGAGTTTTTATTTAACCAAAATTGGTATCAATACCAAAAAATGGAGGAAATTAAAATGACAGTTGTATTAGCTCGAGTAGATCAACGTTTAGTTCATGGTATCGTTGTCAATCAATGGTCGGCTGAAGTGCAGCCGAAGCGTTATATGGTGATTGACGATGTTGTCAGTCAAGATGAAAACGTGAAGGCTAGCATGCGATTAAGCAAACCAGCTGGTACCGGGATGTCAATTATCGATACTGAAAAGGCCTTGACTAATTTTAAAGCCGGCAAGTATGACGCACAGCGAGTTTTTGTCATTGCAAAAGAACCTGACACGATGTTGAAATTATTGGATGCTGGTATTGAGATTCCGCGTGTTGATATCGGTATTATTTTTGCGGAAGACGGTCGAACTCAAATCAGTAAATTTGTTTCAGTCAATCAGCAAGAAGTTAACGATTTCAGAGCATTAGAAAAGCGCAGTGTACCAGTGAATATTCGCTACGTACCCGCTGATGCCCCAATACCATTGGAAAGAGCACTTGAAGGGAAAACCATTCAGTAACCAGAGCTGAAACATGATAGGAGGAAATGTCATGCCCCATATTTTGCAGGATATTTTAATTATTTTGCTGGCCTCGTATGCCACCTTGGACAACCAAGGGATTACGATTATGAATTATTGGCCAGTGACGGTTGGGCTTTTTGCGGGTTTGATTATGGGAGACTTACCCACTGCAATGACGATTGCCGGAACATTTCAGTTGATGAGCCTCGGAGTTGCAGGTTTAGGCGGTGCTTCGGTTCCTGATTATGGCTTGGCAACAATAGTGGGAATCTATCTCTCGGCACGTACAGGAGCTGGTTTGGGAGCTGCTGTGGCAGTTGGACTGCCGGTTGGCCTACTCACTATTCAATTGGACGTTTTGATTAAGATTATCAATAACTTTATCGCTCATAAAGCTCAAGCATACGCACATGCCAAAGAATTTAACAAAATGCGTATGATTAACTGGCTTGGACCGTTGTTCTTTGGACTTAAAAACTTTATTCCGATGATTTTGATTGTTACAGTCGGACCTTCAGCCATTAGTGCCTTGTTAAAGATTATTCCTAAATGGTTAACTAATGGACTAACGATTGCCGGCAGTATGTTGCCTGTTGTCGGGATTGGTATGTTGATGCACTATATGCCCCTGAAAAAATATATTTGGGTTCTCATGATTGGCTTTGTCATGTCGGCTTATCTGAAAGTGCCAATTCTGGGGGTTGCAATTATTGGCTTAGCACTTGCAATCTACACGTATCAAAATCTGATCAGCGCTTCTAAGAAGAGGGAAGTTGCAGCTGCTAATAATGCAGGTACTACGGATGACGATGAAGGAGACGACTACGATGAGTGATGCACAACCAAAATTGACAAAAAAAGAACGTCATAGCGCCATCCTTCGTTACATGGCGATGGGAGTTAACAATTTTAACTATGAAACTCAACAAGGTCCGTCAGTTGTCTGGGCATTTTCAAAGGTTTTGCGGAAAATTTATCCTGATGATGACGAATATGTAGCAGCGTTAGACAATCACTTCAAATATTTCAACACCACGACTGCAATGGCAGGTATGATTCTTGGTGCGACTTTGGCGATGGAAGAACGCGATGGAATAAAGTCTAAGGATGCCGTGCAAGCGTTAAAGACTTCCTTAATGGGACCGTTTGCTGGCGTAGGTGACACCATTATCTGGATTTTGTTACCGACAATTATGGGATCTATCGCCGGATATATGGCATTACAGGGAAATCCATTGGGGGCTATTATTTGGATCTTAGTGGATATATTGTTGTTCTGGATCCGTATTAAGCTTTTTGATATAGGATATGATTCCGGGGTTAAATTAGTAACAACGATGGCAAACCAACTGAGTGCCTTCACTGAAGCGGCTTCAGTCATGGGAATTACGGTTGTCGGCACACTAATTGCCACCGTGGTGAAGGTCTATACACCGCTTCAGTTCCAATTTGGCAAGGTTAAGTTGGCGATGCAAACCGGTATTTTGGATAAGATCATGCCGGCATTATTACCAGCTTTAGTGGCCTGGATGGTTTATAAATTACTTGGGTCTAAAAAATGGACTCCGAATCGGGTTATCATATTGATTCTGGTTATTGCACTCGTCGGTTCATTTTTTGGCATTCTAGGCGTACAGCCAACAAAATAAGTGAGTCGAAGAAGTTAGATAGTGAGGTTGATCATTTGAATCAGAAAAATCAGATTGTCGGGGAGCAATATCGTTTTACCGTTATCACAGATAAAATGATTCGCATGGAATATCAACCCGAGGGTCAGTTTGAAGATGCAACAACACAGATCGTCACAAACCGTGATTTCGCACAACCTAAATTCAAAGTTTATCGCGATATGGACGGATTTGCTGTTCAAATTGAGACTGATTCGTTTCATCTTTACTATCGGGACGGCGAATTTAATGGAGCTAACTTATTTATTGACACGAAATATAACTATCAGACTCACTATTCTCGGTGGCATTACGGAGATAGTGACCCTAAGAATTTGCTGGGAACGGCTCGAACATTGGATGGTGCAGATGGTTCCATTCCGCTTGCACCAGGGATAATGTCAAAAAACGGCTTTGCAATATTGGATGATTCGCAAAGTATGTTACAATCCGGTTCAACTATCCGCAATCGGTCGGTTGCTGAGGTTGACATTTATGGATTTGCGTATGGTCATGATTATCGTGCGGCATTGCGAGATTATTATCAATTAACAGGTTTTCCCCCTTCTGTCCCGCGCTTCGCACTTGGTAATTGGTGGAGTCGCTTTTATCCATATACGCAAAAAACTTACCTCGACTTGATGGAACGCTTTCAAAAGTCGGGCATACCAATATCCGTTGCGGTACTGGATATGAATTGGCATATCACAGACATTCCAGCTAAGTACGGAAGCGGATGGACAGGATATACTTGGAATCGATCATTATTTCCCGACCCGGTTAAATTGTTACAGACACTGCATGCACAAGGTAAACGTGTCACACTTAATGTGCATCCAGCTGCGGGAATACGTCCGTCTGAAGCCCAGTATCAAGCGGTTGCGAAGGCAGTTGGGATTGACCCTGCCTCGCAACGGCCGGTGTTATTCGATTTGAATAATCGGCAATTTGTTAAAGCCTATTTCAATCTTGTGCACCATCCACTTGAACTGGAAGGGGTTGACTTTTGGTGGATTGATTGGCAGCAGGGAAAAGCACGATCGCGAACTCAGATTGACCCGTTGTGGACATTAAACGCATTGCATTTCTTGGATCAACAACAAGAAAAAGGGGATCAAGCGTTAATTCTCTCACGCTATGCAGGACCGGGAAGTCATCGATATCCAATCGGTTTTTCAGGGGATTCGATTGCCAGTTGGCAGTCGTTGAAGTTTCAGCCTTATTTCACCGCGACAGCCACGAATATTGGTTATACGTGGTGGAGCCATGATATTGGTGGACACATGCATGGTCATTATGATCCGGAGCTTTCACTAAGATGGTTGCAGTTCGGTATTTTTAGTCCAATCATGCGTCTTCACAGCTCAGATAATCCGTTCATGGGAAAAGAACCATGGAATTACGATGCTGTCATAACTAAAACGATGATTCGATTCATGCGTCTGCGGGCTCAATTAGTTCCCTATTTAGCTACGGCCGATATATTGACCCATCAAAAAGGCCGCGCCCTC
>OBYY01000082.1_pt1 | contig 18385 bp, 9 predicted proteins | sample 1476821 | NCBI WGS metagenome assembly OBYY01 (sample SAMEA2580218, study PRJEB22360) | human gut metagenome | biome: human gut; feature: human-associated habitat; material: faeces | place: Denmark | collected 2008/2010
AAGGCTATTTTTCCTTTGGCGGTTCCTCCATCCTGCTGCTGTTCCAGCCCGGCGCTGTCTCCATTGATAAGGACATCATGCGCAACACGGCCCTGGATGTGGAAACCAGGGTGCGGATGGGCGAAGCCATTGGACAGGTAATGGAAAAAAACTAATGGACCCCTATTGAATCCAATTTAAAATTCAGAAATACAAATCCCCCACTATTCCGGAAAAAGTGGGGGATTCTTATTCATATTATAATATCAGTCTGTCAACGCCTTTAAAACATAAACTTCTCAGCAAAGTAATCCTTCAGCTCTGCAATGGGAACCCTTACCTGCTCCATGGTGTCCCTGTCGCGGACCGTTACCGCATGGTCTTCTTCTGAGTCAAAGTCATAGGTAATGCAGAACGGAGTGCCGATTTCATCCTGTCTCCTGTATCTCTTACCAATATTGCCTCTGTCGTCAAACTCGCAGTTATAATATTTGGAAAGCTCTGTGTAAATCTTTTCAGCGCCTTCGTTCAGTTTCTTGGACAGCGGAAGCACGCCCACCTTTACAGGAGCAATGGCCGGGTGGAAATGAAGAACGGTTCTTACATCGCCTTCCCCAATCTCCTCCTCGTCATAGGCAGCGCACAGGAATGCCAGGGTTACACGGTCAGCTCCCAGTGAAGGCTCAATTACATAAGGAATGTATCTCTCCTTTGTCTCATCGTCAAAGTAGGACATATCCTGTCCGGATACCTTCTGGTGCTGGCTTAAGTCATAGTCAGTCCTGTCGGCAATGCCCCAAAGCTCGCCCCAGCCAAATGGGAACAGATACTCCAGGTCTGTGGTTGCCTTGCTGTAGAAGCTCAGCTCCTCAGGAGAATGGTCCCTGTCCCTCAGCTCGGCGTCCTTAATGCCTTAACCAGTTAATGCAGAATTCCTTCCAATAAGCAAACCACTCCAGGTCAGTGTCAGGCTTGCAGAAGAATTCCAGCTCCATCTGCTCAAATTCCCTGGTACGGAAAGTAAAGTTACCAGGCGTAATCTCGTTGCGGAAGGACTTGCCAATCTGTCCAATGCCGAAAGGCACTTTCTTTCTGGATGTTCTCTGAACATTCTTAAAGTTTACAAAAATACCCTGGGCAGTCTCCGGACGCAGATAAACCGTGCTCTTGGCATCCTCTGTTACGCCCTGGAAGGTCTTGAACATCAGATTGAACTGGCGGATATCCGTAAAGTCATGGGCGCCGCAGCTTGGACAGCAGATATTGTTGTCATCGATGTACTGCTTCATCTGCTCCTGTGACCAGCCGTCAACAGAGCCTTCCATCTGGATTCCATGGGCGTCATTGTAATCCTCAATCAGTTTGTCTGCACGGAATCTCTCCTTGCACTGCTTACAGTCCATCAGAGGGTCGGAGAAGCCGCCCAGATGTCCGCTGGCAACCCATGTCTGGGAGTTCATCAGAATGGCACAGTCAACGCCTACGTTGTAAGGACTCTCCATGATAAACTTCTGCCACCAGGCTCTCTTTACATTATTTTTCAGTTCCACACCCAGGTTTCCATAATCCCAGGTATTGGCCAGGCCGCCGTAAATCTCAGAACCCGGATAAACGAATCCTCTCGACTTTGCCAGCGCTACAATTTTCTCCATTGTCTTTTCCATGTCCTCAAACCTCTCTTCTTTTATTCCATCCGCATCCGGATACTTTATTTAAATATGATGTAATTCTTTCCTTCCGAGATCTCTGCTATGAAGCTGCTGTTTAATTTCACTCCATCGGAAGTATACATAATCTTTCCTTCTGTCTGAATCTTGACTGGTCCTCCATCCACGGCGACCACGTGGTAATCGGTCTTCTTCGCAATCTCATCCGTAGATGCCGTCTTGCCGTCTGCCGTCTTAATAAAGATCGTTCCGGCAGTTCCAGCTTCTTCCAGGGCCTGGGCCACAGGAATGATATCGATGGAGTTCACTGAATTGGCAGTGTCCTCATAAAGTGCGGTAAACTGGGCCAGATCGCTTCCTGTCGCATAATCAAAGATCATGCTGGCTGTACCATCCTTTAAGCTGCATGACTGCAGGGCAACCGCTCCCTCTCCGTGTTCCGCATTATAGGAAGCCACATTTTCCTCAAGGAAGGTCTTCCATTCCTCTTCATTATAATAATCCTGGTCGTCGTACGTCTCGACGGTAGCCGTCGAAAATGTTCCCGCATCCGTCACGAATATGCCGCTGCTCTTCGGCTCGAAGGTACTTGTTCCCCCTCTTCCTGCCCATCCGGCAAGTAATCCCGCTGTGATGAGAACCGCCAGGACCGCTTTCATTTTTTTCATTCATCATCCTCCTGCAATTGGCGCATATGAAAGCATTATACCAAATGCATTCCGTCATTTCAATAGTTTATAGATCCTCCGGAGTTTTTTCGCTGCATTTATTACTGTTTACCAGCCCCTGCCTTCACGAAAAACTTCCCAATAACCATTTCTATTTGAGCCGACCCGGCGGATCTGTCCCTGATTGTTTAATATTCTCATAAGACTCTGAACCTGTTTTCTGGACAAATTCAGATTTTCCATGATTTCTCCCTGTGTTATATGGGGATTTTGTTTTATCAATAACAGTATTTTTTCTCTTCTTTCCTCCATCTTATGAAACTGCTTTTTTTCGGCTCCTTTTTCGGCTCCTTTTTCGGCTCCTTTTTCGGCTCCTTTTTTATAGTTAAGGTTCTTCAGTGTCAGGATAAAAGTGTCTTTATCTGAGTAAAACTGAGGCCGCATTTCATCTGTATACAAATATTGTGATTGATAGACGCTTTGAATTTTCTTAAATCCGCTCCCTCTTCTTTCCATATATTTCAAACGGTTAAATATATCTGCAATAACCGGATTTCTGCGTTTGGATGGAACTTTATCAATATCCTGCTCCTGTACAAGTGATCCGTCACACATTCCTCCCGGCGAGTAAATTTCCAGTCTGTCATCAAACAGATCAATGTGTACCTCACTTCCCAAATCCAGATATTGACGATGAATTAATGCATTTACCAGCCCCTCTAAAACACTTCTTTTCGGATAATCCGGCAATTCGATCCTTTCTTCACCGGCCTTTTGCCACTTCACTTTTGAATTCGTTCTTACAAAATCCAATCCATTTTCCAACAGCACCACCAGACTTCCTGAAAATTCCTTATCATCCAGCGCATCCATCGTTCCTGCCGCTTTATCTAATCCATTCCATCTCGTACAAAATAAACGAGAATGTCTAATAGGGGATTCATCTGCCAGCAATGCCCCTGCATTTGTCAATTTTCCATCTTCCGACACAATCCCAAAGGAAATAAAATCGTCATTCTCAAAACTCTCACCAGTTCTTTGCCTGTAGACTGCCTTCAGTTTCGTAAACGAATAATTTCTAAATTCATACCGTGAAATGCTGCTGTCATAAGTGGAATCACTGCCTCTCAGGATCAGTTCCTTCAACCCTCTGGCATCAACTGGTATACTCTCATTTCCCACCCTTTGATACGCAGTACGACTCCCTTCACTCACATAATAATAAGGCGTCTCCAAGCCTTTGCTGATTTCAAGAACGATAATTTCTTTATCGTCACCCCCCTGAATCACAAGATCAAATTTGGGTATGGGATCTATTCTGTTCTTTATTTGTTCGCTGATTACTTCTGAATCATGCCTCACATCACGCAATCCCGTAATACTGTCATCGTCTGCCACACCGAAAATCAGCCTGCCGCCATTCCCATTTGCAAATGCACTTACACTTTTACACCAGCTTTTAGGCCGGCGTTCCTCTAATGCCTGCTTTTTATCATAAGCATTTGTCTCACCGATCAGTTTTTTTATATTCACTCCTATTCCCCCTGACTCAAAGAAAAAGCTCAGCAGAAACTCACGGCCATACTTATAACACCGGCCGCCTTTCTCACAGAGGCCGCCGCCCCGTCATCGCCTCCAGAATATCGAGCGAGTGAAACTCCCGGTCGATAAACCGCTTCTTATTGATCTCCACGCACCGCCCGAACTCTTCGAACACAGCGTCGGTCAGTGCAAAGGTATACAGATGCTCGACCGGAGACAGCACGACGAATTCCCATGCGTAATTGGCCGAATCGCTGACTTCCCTGGGAGGCTTTTCCGTATACTCCCCGTTGATGGCCATCGCCTTCAGCTCGTACACGCGCCGGACCAGTTCATTGGGCACCGCAGGTTTCATCAGGGCTCTCACTGACTGGTATAACAACTTCAGCATGGCCGTGCCGTCCATATTTTCCCTGGTATAATAGTCTGAAAACTCCAGGAAATAGGAGCCATAGCACGTTCCCTCCACATCCGTGGATAGCTCGTCAAAGTAATTGGAGATTTCCGCAGACTGCAGGGAATAGGCATCCCGTCCTTCGTACAGCGTAAACTGTCCGAAGGCAAAGGGACGGCCGCAGGCCATAAGCATACTGCCCGGCCTTCTGGCGCCCCTGGCAAATGCCGTAACTTTTCCGCGTTCCTTCGTAAGGATCACCAGACGTTTGTCCATCTCCCCGGACGGAACGGCCTTTAACACCATGCCGGTAAGCCTGACAGCCTCTCTCAATTCTATCACCCGCTCCTAAATTTCTTTCTCATTGTATCCGTAGTTTTTCATATACAGCTCGCTGTCACGCCATTCCTTCCGGACCTTGACCCAGATCTGCAAATTCACCTGAGTATCCATCAGATCCTCGATCTCCCGGCGGGCCGCACTGCCGATTCTCTTTAACATGGCGCCGCCCTTGCCGATGATAATTCCCTTGTGGGAGTCCCGCTCACATACAATTGTGGCCTCAATATCCATCATACCGTTTTTCCGCTCGGTCATCTTCTCGATGGTAACGGCAATGCCGTGAGGGATCTCATCACTCAGCAGTCTCAGCGCTTTTTCACGGATAAGTTCCGACGCAATCTGACGCATGGGCTGATCCGTGACAGTGTCCTCATCGTAATACTGAGGACCGCAGGGCAGATACTTATAGATCAGATCCAGCATCAGATCCGTATTTTTATCCTTCAGCGCCGACACCGGAACGATCTCGGCAAAGCTGCACACATCCTTGTATGCAGCGATAAATTCCAGAATCTCATCCTGATTCTTTATGGTGTCGATCTTGTTGATGACCAGGATCACCGGAGTCTTCACATTCTGCAGCTGCTCCGCGATATGGCGTTCTCCCGCTCCGATAAATGTGGTCGGCTCCACCAGCCAGAGCACCACATCCACTTCTTTCAGGGTATGCTCCGCCACGCTCACCATATACTCGCCCAGCTTGTTTTTGGCTTTGTGGATCCCCGGAGTATCCAGAAAGATAATCTGTCCCCTCTCGTCCGTATAGACGGTCTGGATACGGTTTCTGGTGGTCTGGGGCTTATCAGACGTGATGGCGATCTTCTGACCGATCAAATGGTTCATCAGCGTGGATTTCCCCACATTGGGCCGTCCGATCAGCGTTACAAATCCTGATTTATAATTATTATCCATTGATTCTCCTTCGTAGTTGGTTTTTATTATGAGTGGAACAGGGTCTCCGTCTCATGGAACAGCTCCTTATTTGCCTCTATCTTTTCCTCATTGCCGATCACACATAAGCTTCCAGTGGCAAGAACCGCCTTAACGATCGGCGCCAGCGCCCGGATATCCTCCTTCGTGGCGTTTAAGATCTCATCTCTCTCCTGCTGCATCATGGCTTCATCCACACCGGAAAGGTATGCGGACAGACCGCGGCTGCCCTTCGTGGAAGGCGGGTACGGCACATCCATATCGCTGATGGTGCCGATGACATACTTTGTCATATCACGGTCATCCACATCGAAATGCTCCAGATATTCCACAATCCCCTCGTAGATTTCATTCGTCTCCTTTAAGTTTGGATCGCGGTAAGAGGTTAAATATCCTTCTCCGGAGCGCCCGAAGCCGCTCATACAGCCGTAGGCGCCTCCCTTTACCCTCAAATGAATCCACAGGTAATCATAGCTTAAAATAACCTTTAATATGCGCAGTGCGCCCGTATAGGCGTATCCGCTTCCTGCAAAGGTTCCGCACCTGGCCACGTAATTAACCTGGGAGGCCGTCTTAAAGCCTTCATTCCGGTTGCCGGCCGGAAACGTAAAGGGATACGTCTCCTCACTGCCTTCAGGAAGCATTTCCTTCAGGCTCCGGAGTGCCTCGGGAAGCAGCCGGAAGCCCTCCTCATCGGCCGTATAACTGACCAGCAGATTTTTCACGGTAAAAAGACGCGCCATCACCTGTTTTAACCTGGCGATAATCTCCTTCTTATGCTCCGGATACTCTCTGTCCAGCTGCTCCAGAAACTGGTAATACCCGATTCCGCCTGTGCGATCGTTATAATAGGATGTCGGAGAGAAATAGGATGTAGCTCTGGCTACCGCCGCTGAATGGCATGCTCCCTCCAGCTTCATCCTGCCTCTCGACCCGGAACATTAGATCACCTCTCCCAGCCGCTTCTCGTCATCCAGAATGGAATTCTTCAGTATCTCACCGAGAATGGAGAAGCCGAAGTCCAGTTTATCGTACAGAACTCTGACGCTGGCGATAAAAACGCCTTTAAAATCAGCGCCGTCCTTTAAATTCGGATAAGACGTAACACTGAGATTGATGCCTCCGCTGTTTAAATGGATCTCACTCGTCAGATCACCATACGTATAATGTTCCGTATCTACAAATCCCAGCACGGATTTTAACAGGCCGACGTAACACAAATCTTCTTCCGGAATCCGGGAGGTATCAAACAACAGTTTCAAATAGCCAATACCGGAGGTAAACATCTTATGGTGAATCACCTTCACGCCTTCGACCTCTTTTTCTTCCCAGATAATCGCTTCCGGCCCCCTGCCGATGTCTTCCCTGGAAAGCATGGGGATCTTTTTCAATTCCTCCTGAGGGGATGGCGTCTCCTGATACTCCCGAAGCGCCCTGGTCTGCTCCACGAGAGCAGCGATCTCCTCGTTCGAAAGCGAGGCCTTATAGGCGGCCAGCCGTCTGGCAGTCTTCTCATCTTCCTTTGCGGTCAGATTCTTCTCCGGACTGACCACCAGAACTGCCTCAAACGGATTATCCAGCAGATAGTCACGGATCAGCCGCTCAAAATACCCCTCATCCACTGCCTGCTTCAGATAATCAAAAGTCTTCTGATAGATCAGATGCACCGTGGGATCTCCGTCGTAAAGCCAGCTGTCCATGCATTGAAGACCGTACATCAGCCCCTTAGGCGCAGAACCGTAATCCGCCTCACGGTAACGGAATTCATAGAAATTCAGACCAGCCTTTAAACTCTTCTTATTGATTCCCTCATCCGCCAGCTTGCGGAGCGTTCCCTTTACTACGGCAAGAAACTCTCCCTTCTGCTCCTTATCCGCGTTCTTCGCAATCACGGAAAAATAAGGCTGAAGGATTCCATTCTGATATCCGCCAAGTATGTCCTGTCCGATTCCCGCGTCGATGAGCGCCTGTTTAAGCGGTGCTCCCGGAGCGTCCAAAAGAGTGTACTCCAGGACCTGGAACGCCACATACAGATGCGGGTCTAAATCATCTCCGACCACGGTATTGATGGAAAGATAGGTAGCCTGCTCCTCGGACTCCCCGTCCGTGATGGAATAATGGGTCTCTTCCTCCACTGGCCGGTCAAAGGGCTCCTGCGGCAGAATCCTGGAATCGATCTCCAGGGTATCGTATTTCGAGAGATACTGGTCATCCAGCCATTCCAGCTTTTCCACCATATCCATATCGCCATACAGATAGATGTAGCTGTTGGATGGGTGGTAATATCTCCTGTGAAAATTCAAAAACTGATCGTATGTCAGGTCCGGAATAAAGGCCGGATCACCGCCGGATTCCTGCCCGTAGCAGTTATCCGGGAACAGAACTTTTCTCGTATAGCGGTCCAGTACCTCCTCCGGCGAGGAAAACGCACCCTTCATCTCATTATAGACGACGCCGTTGTAGATTAAATCCGCCTCCGGACTCTCCAGCTCATAGTGCCACCCCTCCTGCATGAAAATCTTCGGTTCCTTATAAATGTTGGGATTGAACACAGCATCCATATAGACATCCATCAGATTCTGAAAATCCTTTTCATTGCAGCTGGCCACGGGGTATACCGTCTTATCCGGATACGTCATGGCATTCAAAAAGGTATTTAAGGAACCCTTTACCAGCTCTACAAACGGGTCCTTCACCGGGAACTTACCGGAGCCGCACAAAGTACTGTGTTCCAGAATATGCGCAACTCCGGTACTGTCCTCCGGCGGTGTACGGAATCCTATGGAAAACACCTTATTCTCATCCTCACAGGACACAGCAAAAATCCGCGCTCCGCTTTTTTTATGGCGCAGCACGGTTCCCGTGGCATTCATCTCATCCAGCTGTTTTTCTTCCACAACCTCATAGGCTGTCAAATGCTCTAACTGTCTCATATATTCTATATTCCTTCCTTAACATTTTCTCTTTATTACCATCTTGCCCATTCTCCGGCGTTTTCATTATCATGCAGAAAAGAAGAACAGAATTCCGCTTTTTTCCAGTCTCATACAGCATACCACAAATGGTGCGGTTCTACATGTTGCCGACCAGTTTATCTTTTAAAATCGCAGCGCATTCCCGAACACAGAAATGGACCAGCAGCACAGGATCTGATTCGCTGGAAATTCCATAAATATCCGGAATCCCCCATTTCTTCGCAATCTGTTCCGCCCGGAACACATGGAAGTCACTGGTCAGAACTCCGATTCTTATGGGTTTATCCGAAATTTCTTCGTAAGTTCCGGGCTCCATGATAATGTCGGATCTGGCATGACGCGCTTTGCGCTCCGCCTGATCTTCCTCGATCGCAATCCTGCTGTAGGCAATGTTCTCCACCGTACTGAAAGAACGGGTCTCCAGGATCAGCTGCCGCTCGCTCACACCGTTAAACACGAGATAGTCCCGCATCGCAGCCGCTTCGCTGACCGGCTCATCCTCTCCCTGTCCGCCTGAAAGCACAAGCACGGTTCCCGGATTTTCCTCCAGATAATCGATCGCTTTGTCGAGCCGGCTCTTCAGCGATTTGCTGAGCCCGTCTTCTTTTACTCTGGCTCCCAGCACGATAAGATAATCGAGATTCGACGCATCCCGGCTGGCCGCTCCTGTAAAAATCAGGATCTCCACCATGGAAAACACCAGAATTCCCGTACAGCAGAATGTGATAACCGACACCGGCAGCCAGAGCGGCACCCGGTCCTTATGCTTCATATAATATTCCCAGCCCAATGCCAGAAACAGGCAGGCGGCTGCAAATACCATCCAGATAAAGGAAAATGAAGTGGTAAAACCCGAATAAATGACGATAACTACATAGTATATGACACAGGCTGCTGCCAAAAGCCATAAGATCCATGTCATGATTAAAACCTCCGCTTCCATCAGAGTTCAGACTCCGATAAGTTCGTGAGATACCTCAGTAAGTTCTCATAGTATACCATAATCGAAGATTTTCTACAAGAAAAAGCAGAAGTATGATTCAGCCCAAGGCAGGAGGTATCCGGAATAACACAACTGAATGCTTATCTGTTCCTGCAACAGCAATCGGGGGGCATGCATGCCCCCCGATTGAAATTCCTATAAATAATAAATTATAATCCCAGTATAAAAGTTCCTGGATGTCTCTTAAAGCATATACATTCGGCACATGATTAACTGCCAGAATATCAACAGCCGTTCAGCCAAAACTTTTGAGAGTTTTATCTGTCTCCAGGTGAAAATAACTTAGACAGCCCTCTTTTTAAACACCATTCCGTTTTTCACTGTATCCACACACCATTTTCATCCACCCGATACCCGTCAGGCGTCACCGTATTCATAGCCATTGTGCCATCCTGATTTAAATAATAACTCTTCTCCTTCCAGGTTACCCACTGACCTGCTGCCATAGAACCACCGTTCTTCAAGTAATACCACTGATCACCGGATAGAACCCAGTTATTTTCCACCATAGAGCCATCGGCATTTAAGAAGTACCACTGGCCTCCAGTTTGAACCCAGCCTGTTTCCATATAGCCTTCCTCGTTAAAATAATACCAGGTTCCGTTAATCCGTCCCCACTCAGCTTTCAGATATCCGCCTGCTTTCTTCTCATACCACCAGCCTTTCTCGTCCTGCTTCCAGGTTCCCGGCACATTTGGCACGGCCGCAGAAACACCCCAGGAAGAACTTCCCGAACCGGATCCTCCGTAGGAACTCTGTCTCTTCCTGACAGTCACCTCAAATTCCGCTGTCTTACCTTTATACGTTACAGTAATCATCTGAGTTCCTGTCTTACCGGAATCAAAACCGGACACTTCGTATTCCGTTAAAACCTCCTTCGTCCCATCGGAGTAATAAGCGGTAACCACCATCCCTTCTGGTTCGAACTCCTCTCCTGTTCTGTATTCGGTCTTCACCGGCTTTTTCGTTACCGCAATATGATCCAGAGTTTTCTCATCCACTTCCCCGCCGCCATTCTCCGTATCAGAGAACACCACCAGCGTACCGAAGGACTTAACTCCAAATACCATAAAACCGTCTTTTACCTTCGGGCGGATCAGTTCCGTATATCCGTCTTCTCCAACAAAAAGGATTTTTAAATTCTCCTCAGGAATTCCGTAAGGAACTTTCATGCTGACAGAAACCGGTGCCGCCAGTCTGACCGCTTCACCATTTACCGCCAGTTCAAACATCATGGCATTTGCCTGTTTCCCTTCAATCTCTTCCAGTCCTTCCGGAGTTTCTGCCTCAGATACGGTAATTTCTACCCGCTGGTAATCAGACTGGGGATTGGCGCTTAATCCCGCCCCTGTAATCTTCATGCCGTCTGTTAAAAATGCCGGTCCTTCTATTATTTTTCTGACGTTTGTGTATGCCATCAGATAATACGTTTCGATCGACTCGATCAGATTCATAATTTCGTCCGTAAGGATCCATTCACCTTCATTCTCTTCCAGAACACCGAGCAACTTTTCTTTCGCCTCTGCTGCTGCCGTCTGCTTTTCCTCCTCTGTAGCAAAAGCTGCATTCTCTCCAGTCAGGACTTCACACAATCCGCTGCGTATGGTCTCAAATTCCGCTTCCACTACGTCACTGGTGCAATCTGTTACCATCACCGTAACAGAAGTTTTAAACACCTTATCATTTCCATCACGATCTGTTCCATCATACAGAATATTTACGGTCTTCTTTCCGGCTTCCGCAAAATCGTCTCCCTCTACACGATAATTGTCAATCTCTTCTGTATAGGATACGTTGCTGGGACTGGCATCGCTGGGGCTGGCCTTCATGGTTCGGGTAACAATCATTCCGGTCCGTTCAAAGCTGCCGCCGATTTTATAAACCTTCTTATCCGGTTCCTTTTCGACCGCAATGCCAGTCTGATAGTACTCAGTTTCTCCATCAATCACCGTGACCAACACTGTGTCTGTCAGTTTACGTTCTTCCCCGTTCTTACCGATTCCATAATAGACTACCGTCACCTTCTCTTTCCCCGGTTTCCCGAAGTCGTATTCCAGCTCATACTCCTGACTGGAAAGCTCTTTAACTTTTGTCGGGACGGCATTGCTGGCGCTGGCCTTCATGAGAATCCGCACTTCCATTCCGGCTGTATCATATTCCTCTCCGGTTTGGTAAATTGTTCTGTCAGGCTGCTTCACAACCTTCAGCTTATCTGCATACATCTCGTCCGGATCGTATACAATGATGTAAAAAGTATCGCTGTATACCTTTCCTTCCCCGGTTGTATATGTAACAACTACATCCTTTTTTCCTGTAACCAGAGTATCCACTTCACTCAGTTCATACTGACCGGATTCTAACTTCGCCGAAGTTCCATCACTGTATTTCGCCGCAACCTCCAGTCCTTCCGAATTGAAGTCTTCACCGGTTTCATACGTTGTTTTAAATGGACGCGCGGTAATCTCAATTCCAGTGATATCCGCCGTTTCTGCTTTCGCTTCTGCAAACACCTCCACTTCCACCAGGCCGGCTGCAAAGGCTGCCGACTGACCATCCTTGTCTTTCACCGCTTTTATCACTTCCAGTTTGATATAACGGTACGGGCCTTTTAATCCATGGCTCTTAAACCCAGTTGTCTTATTATCAGATTCATCGACCAGCTGTTTCCATCTGTTTCCATCAACACTTCCATAGATATGATACTGGTGATACGCTTCCGATCCATTCCAGTGATTAAAACTGATATCAATTCTTGATAAATCATACACCTCTTCCAAATCCACCGTCCACGTAAATGGCAGGCTTACCGGTCTGAAATAACTGGAGCTGGTTCCTGACTTGTTTGTATTAAAGTAGTCCCCGTCATTTGCCTTCTCCACACCATATCCTTCCTGCCCCTCTACGCTGCATGTGACAGGCTTTCCGGTGGATACCACCACTGCCTCCTCATACTGTACCGTTCCATCCTCCGCGTTTAAAGACCATTCCGGAATGTAAGACAGACTCATGTCAGTTCCGTCGATCTCCAGAGGCAGCCACACATACGTGGATTCTCCCAGCTTCTTGGGGTTCCAGCGGTCACCCATGTAGACGTAATTTTTCTGTCCAGCGGGTGATGTCAGCTCCATAATATTGGTAGGCTGGCTGTAAAAGGAGGTATTGTTGCCGATCAGTTCAAGCTCCGACCAGCCTTCCGGATTGGAAATATCCTTCGTATAGGCATATCTGGCCTGATTCGGATACCACCCGGACTGGCCCGATCCCATTAAGTAATAATAGTCACCCGACTTAATGATTGCCGGCGCTTCCAGCTTGTCGGATTCAAACACATGGTATTCAGATCCCGGTAAGATATCTGTAAACTCATCGTTCAGCTCATAAATGCAGATGGAATGTTTATCCGCACAGGCGCTGACTAAATATCCCTGGTCTCCGTCTACGTAAACTGTCATATCTCTGGACATATTGCCATCCGGTGTAACCTGATTCGTCACAGCAGACTCATATTCCTCATCCTTTACGTAGATAGTCGAACCGTTTACAGATTTTGTTCTCCAGTTCTTTTCCTTACCCCCTGGTCTCCAGTGGCCCAGGAATGTATAGTCCCCATTAACCGTATCGCTGACCGCAACGCAGATCTGGCTGGAAGCATAGCTGTCCGCAGTCTCCCAGTGGCCCCAAAGGATAAACTGTCCCGTTGTCTTATTATAAATTAGCTTAGGGCGCTCGATTTTATTATCTCTGAGCGCAGGATTCTCCGAATCAGGCTTTAACACCGTATTTTCGAATTTCCAGTTCAGTAAATCCCTGGAAGAGTATAAATTAATGCCGTTAAAGCTGGAGCCATTATGATCTTTATTTTCTCCAACCCAGTAGTAGACTGCCCCCTGCTCGTCTTCCATCTGGAGAAAGCCGCCGCCATGGGCCTGGATCATCTCTCCATTATTGTCATACCACGGCTTTCCTACCGGAACGGAATCGTACCGTTCCACTGGTCCGCTGCTCTCCGTGACATTGTATCTGGCAGTCGTAACTGGTCCCCATATAACAGAACCATCTGATGCGTTTCTCACACTTCTGGCATTGATTTCATAGATTCCTTCTTCTTCAAATAAGATTGGAGCATCATACAGTTCTGCACCTTCTGCCGCTTCCTCGCTTCCGTCCCCAGTCATTGGATCCGTGCCATCCAGAGTATAATAAATACTGTCCTCCGACTCAGATGTCAATTCTACTGGTTTAATTACGTCCAATTCATATCTTCCTGGTTCCGGTGATACTGTTACTTTTCCGGCCGGCCGGTTATCGTCTGTCATCATTGTCACAGTAAGGAAGCTGATTACGGGCTTTGTACTGCTGGCAGCACTCAGTTGAAATGTCACGACACCATCCTTCGGCACTTTGACTATATCAGAGGACATCACATCGCTGCCCAGTCCCGGAAGCGATACGACAGACAGCTTCTCCTCATGGCTCTGTCCATTTTCATCCTCATAGATTACCGATGGCTGTATCTTTCTGTTCTGGTTCGACCACCACTCATGGTAACCACCGGAGAACATGTATTCCCCTGCAGGCAGATACAGTTTATAAGAAATTCCGGAACTCAGATTCGTTCTCAATCCCACCTCGTATTTGGAGGCAGAGGAACCTGTTGTATTGTCCGGAGTCAGCTTTAAGGAGGACGTATCACTCGTCTTACTGCTGTATCCCCACTGTCCCGTCAATTCTTCAGAAGAGGAGAACTGGCGGTCTGAAGTATCATTAAACAGGCTTACTCCTTCTACGGAAGAAATCCGTTCAAATTCTTCTGATTTCACACCCCAGTCACCGGTACCACAATCGATAAAATACTTTAACTCCTTCGGAATTACCTCTAAAGTGGTTGAAATTGTCATATCCGGGAAATTTCTCAGCGTTCCCTTAACGTTCTTCTTTACAAACGGTTCCGACAGTTCTGAAGCAGATACATACTCCCACTCCACTGGCTCTTCCATAGTCCGCCCATCGCTGTATTCCAGTGTGACAGCTGCGGGTAATTCCGGTTTTCTTCCCAGATCCACTGCCATTTCAGGTTCATATCCGGTTATTTTCATATCGGAAGGCGTTCCGTATATGGTCATTTCGTGTATGCCCCTGGACCAGGAAACCTTGTTATCGTTATGCCTCATATCCCGGACCTCGCTGACCGTAATCTTTACGTAACGGTAAAGTCCCTTATTTTCTACGGCCCGGCTGTCAAATCCCGGATTCTTATTGCTGCTGGCATCCACAAGGACCTCATCAAATATTATTCCGTCTTTACTTCCGTAAATTTTATATAAATTTCTCGTATCTGACCCCTTAGGTTCCCGGAAGGATACATCCACCTGGGATACAGAACAGAGTCCTCCCAGATCCACAGTCAGACTATATGGCACACCAATGCTCTCCACTGATTTATAGTAAACGTTCTTGTCATCGCTCCTGCCATCCGTTACCAGAGCGGCCTCGCAGCCAGCTTCTCCCGGCGCATCGCCGTCAGCTATTCCCGCAGGCTGATCTGCCGACAGAATTTTTCCATTCTGGACCGGTACCATGACTCTGTCGTCGTTATATGCCAGCTCCGGATAGTAATTATAGACTGCGTAACCATCTTTAAAGCTGACCGGAAATACCTTTGTCCAGTTTTTTCCTTCTCCAAACTGTCCGCTGGACGCCCATACACTTCCAACCAAAAGCCTGTTATCTCCTACTGAGGACATCCAGCCCGACTGGGTTCCGAAGGTTGTCACATGAATCGGAACGAGAGCCGCATCTGCTAATCCCTGTATAGTGGAAGCAGAGCAATACATTCCCTGACTGGGGTACCAGCCGTTAGCCTCTGAAGTAAACAGATAATACCAGCCATCCACCTTCACCATGTTGGGAGCTTCCCTATGCTGCCCTTCACATACCGTGATAGCCGGGAATTCTGATTCCGGCAGCACTCTTGTCCAGCTTTCATCGATCTTATAGATATTTAAGTCGTTGTTATTATTCGCAGCAGATATGGCATATAAGGTGCCATTGTCATTAAATATATTTAAGTCTCTTGATTCATTTCCATGGGGCCGCTCCGAATAGAAGGTAAAATCATCTCCTCCCATCGTCCCTGACATGCAGGAAATCTCTGCTCTGCTGTAGCCGGAGGCCGGTTCAAAATGTGCCCATATAATAATTTTTCCGTCCTTTCGCATCTGGGCAACGCCCTCGAATTTACAATCGCCCATGATCTCATACTGTTTACTGGAAAGGACGGTTCTGCCTGCGTCATAGGTCACACCATCCAGAGCCTGATACTCCACCAGCTTCTTTCCCGTCTCTCCATCCTTTTCGATGGAATACTTATAGGAAACGCCATTTTCTGCAAATACCTGCACAGCCTTGCTGTCATAGACAAAATCAGAACCTGGCGCCATATTGCTCCTCGTCTTCATCTCTCCGCCAAGCTTTACCGGCGTTCCCTCTGCCGGCTCCGATACTGCCAGAATTTCACCAGACTCGTCCAGAGCCTCGGTCACATACCAGGAGGCTTCAGAAACACCGTAATCGTCCTGCATGATTCCGGCTGTCTCCTTTAAAAGCTGTCGGTTCTCCCCCTTTTCATCAGTTCTATAGACGCGGTAGGACGCCGCTCCCTCTATGGGATTCCAGTTAAGCTTGATATTGGAGGCCTCGTTCTCCCCCTTCAGCATGAAAGCAGAGGCAAATAAGACAAGCTCCGGCTTTTCTTCTTCCGGCTTATCCGGCTCTTGTGCATCCTTTGTCTTCCCTACTGCAAGGAAACTCAGAACCGGGGCACTGTTTGCTGTCTTTTTAAGCGTATAGCTTACTACTCCATCAGCCGGTATTGTAAATTCCTCTGTTACAGTCATATCAGAACCGCTGGTTGTAAAGGTGCCACCCTCTGCGCTCATCTCTGCTCCACTGGCATCTGTATAGGTGACTACCGGCTTCATCGTTCTCTTTTGACCGCTCCACCACTCGTGAAAACCTGCTGTAAACTGGTATGTTCCCGCAGTAAGTTTCATCTTATAAGTGATATAGTCGAGCGCAGTCCTGACGCCAACATCGTATTTTGATTCTGCTTTTCCCGAAGCGTTATCAGGAGTCAGAACCAGAGCTTTCGCTGCCGTCGTCTTCACATACCCCCATTCAGCGCCATCTTTGTATTCCTGATCAGACACCTGATTTAAAAGGCCCGGATTTTTAGACGCAATCTCCGGATAGTCTGTCGATTCCGGTCCCCATGATCCTGTTCCACAGTCCACAAAATAGACAAGATTTTCCGGTACTACCTCAATATCCGTATAAATCTTTTGGCCTTTCACAGTTCCCGACACATTTTTTTTGGAAAACGGCTGCTCAAAATCTGCTGCTGATAAGTTTTCCCAGACAATGGCCGCTGTCTCCTTCTGCCCGTTCAGCCAGGTTACCGTAATCTCTTCCGGAAGCGCTGGAACCTTTCCCTGATCCGTTGTGTAATATACCTCAAGTCCCTCTGACTTCTTCATAATGGTTCTGGGAGTTTCCTCCAGATTCCACTCATCATAATTCTTAATAACAATCGTTCCATCGTCGTTTACTATCAACGGCAGCCAAACATAACTGGAATTTTTCAAATCTCCATTCTTCCATCGGTCACCCATATAAAGATAGAAACCATTTTCCGGATCAATCGGCACAACATATGTGCTCTGAGAGTCAAAGGTTGTTTTGGAACCTCCCTCACAGGGATCTCCCATAGCCTCCCACTTTTCCGCCATAATATCCTTTGACCGATAGTATTTTGCCGGATTGGGATCCCAGCCGCTGGTCCCGGAAGTAATCATATAATAGTATTCGCCAGACTTAAACACAGCAGGAGCCTCTCTGCTGGTATCAGGAAGAATCCTGGCCTGCCACGTCTCTCCGTCACCGCTTTTCCCCACTTCTGGTGTAACTTTTCCCGCTGGAGTCTGAAGTCCCATATAATCATCAGTCAGCTTTGCAATATATAAATAAGCGTTCATTTCACTGGAATAAATAATGTAGGCGCTGCCATCCTCATCCTGGAAAATATTCATGTCTCGGGAATCACCGCGTCTCTGTACCCCAGCATATCCCTCTACCCAATGAAGCTTAAAGCTGTCCACGTACTGGAACGGTCCATCCGGGGTATCACTGACTGCCACACCCGCCATTGCCCTGGAGTAGCGGGAGGCGCTGGAATCCTCCTCCTTCCCTGCCTCCGGTCCGTCACTGTGAAACCACATGACATACTTTCCCGTTTTCTCATTATACAATACCTTGGGACGCTCCACGATGCAGTTTGAAGATCTTAAATTCAAATAGACCTCATCCTTCTCAGCATCGTTATAATCGAAATAAAGAGTCTTAAAGTACTCATCCATCTCAAACTGTTCCCTGTTTTCCATAACCTTCAGAACCGTCCCCTCGTCAGTCCAGTTATAGAGATCTTTAGAGGAATATGCCCGGACACCGTCAATGGGACGGCCCCCTCTGGTCTTATCTTCCCCATACCAGTAATAGGTATCCCCAAACTTCTGAATCAGCCCTCCGTGAGCCTGAATCTGTTTTCCCGCCGTATCCTTCCATGCTTCCCCTGTCTTAAATGAGGTCACCTCCTGTGATATCTGGTCCGCGTGTGCTTCCATGGGATCCCTCACAACACCGCCGGATACCGCCAGAATTACTGCAAGGATACCGGAAAACCATCTCTTTCCGCACTTTTTTCCGGCACATAACACCTGATTCCATATAATCTTCATACGTTTCTTTTCCATAGCCTCTCCTTCCTTTTATGCTGTTATTATATATTTTAATTATTTTTGGCTTAATTTGAATGGATATTCTTATATAGT
>OBYY01000086.1_pt1 | contig 18023 bp, 16 predicted proteins | sample 1476821 | NCBI WGS metagenome assembly OBYY01 (sample SAMEA2580218, study PRJEB22360) | human gut metagenome | biome: human gut; feature: human-associated habitat; material: faeces | place: Denmark | collected 2008/2010
CGGTGGGGTTAGATTTGTATGCAAGACAATATTACGGCAGCCGTTCAGAGGAGGTGCATGATGCCTGTTAATTCATTTGAAGATTATCCGCTAACATGGAAGCCCCGCAAGGCCATGCTGAACTTTCCGATGTATCGTTCCCTTGCGCAGCTTTTGGAGCAGGACATCCTAAGCGGGAAGCTTGCCCCGAAGACCAAGCTGCCGCCCCAGCGGGAATTGGCAGACTTCCTGGATGTGAACTTAAGCACCATAACCCGCGCTTTTAAGCTATGTGAAACCAAGGGGCTGATCTATGCGACGGTGGGGAGCGGAACCTATGTATCCCCCAATGCGGCCCTGCCGGTCCCGGATCTGCACGAAGCCGCGGAATTTATCGATCTGGGCCTTATCAAACCCTATTATCAGTTCAACTCCGTTGTGGCCGATACGGCCCGGGCGATCCTGCAGGGGCCAAGACCGGACAAGCTATTCGAATTTAGTTTCACCTTGGGAACCGTCCGCCACAAGCAGGTGGCACAGAACTGGCTGGGTTCCAGATCACCGCCGCCATGGAAGATATTATTTTGACTTCCGGGACACAAAACGCGCTGGCCATCACCCTTCTGTCCCTGTTCCGGTCCGGGGACAAGATGGCCACCGACGCTTACACATATTCCAACTTCATCACCCTGGCAAAGCAGCTGGGCATCCAGCTGATCCCGGTCGAAGGCGACAGCCAGGGAATGCTGCCTGAGGCACTGGAAAAGCAGCGGAAGCTCCACAACATAAAGGGAATCTACCTGATGCCGTCCTGTACCAACCCTACCGGGATCACCATGCCGCCGGTGCGCAGGAAAGCTATCAGCCAGATTATCGCCGGACAGAATATGATCCTGATAGAAGACGACACCTACGGCTTTATCACCGACGGCAAGCTTATCCCCATGGCCGCGATGATTCCGGAGCACACCGTCTACCTGCACGGGATTTCAAAGTCCCTGTCCGCCGGTCTGCGGATTGCCTACCTGGTGTTCCCCCACCGGTTCCAGGACGCCTTTTTGGCCACAGCCAATAACATCAACCTGAAAATCCCGCTCCTCAACGCGGAGATCGCTACCGAGCTGATTGCCGGCGGAGCCGCCCGGGAGATCATCCGCAAGAAATGCATACTCTCGGAAGAACGCAACCGCCTGTACGCCAGATACTTCCCCGAACGGACGGCTGCAAACCCCTGCCGCTTCTTTCAGTGGCTCCCGCTCCCGGACGGCTGGAGCGGCTACGATTTTGAAGTCCAGGCCAAGGTCCATGGCGTGAAGGTGCTCTGCTCCGACCGGTTTGCGGTGGGAAACACCGCACATTTTTCCGCCGTCCGGCTGGCCACCTGCTCACCGCGGTCCATGGAGGAGCTGGAGCGAGGGCTGCAGGTCATCCGGACGCTGGTGGAGAACAACCAGGCAGGTGGGCGGGGGGAGGAGTTTATTATATAGCATCAATTAGGGTTGGCTGAAGGCCTTTAACTTTTCCATACATCCATGTAAAGCCGGTGCAAATTGATTAACCAGGGAGAGATATTCCTGGTATAAAGACTCATAGATCACCACATATTCTTTGATCGGATGGTATGCATATGATTCTAAACAACTCATATTCTCCGCCGCCTCGAATATAGTGGCATAGCCACCTGCTTCCGGACCGGCGGCCACAGCGGCATACATGGCAGAGCCCAAAGCAGGTGTTTCGTCGGAGGCGGAGATTTTTATTTCTTTGTTTAAGACATCGGCATAAATTTGCATCATTAGTGGATTTTTGTGCGTAATCCCGCCGCAGGCGATGATCTCTTCTGTGAAATTGCCAGCCTGCTCAAAGGTCTCCATAATCAGTCTGGTACCAAAAGCGGTTGATTCAATCAATGCACGGTAGATATCCTCCGGCCTGGTGGTAAGTGTACACCCGAGGATTAAACCGGAACGGGTGGCATCCACATAGGGAGTCTTGTTGCCATTCCACCAATCCAAGGCAATCAGACCCGTTTGACCGGGGGTAAGATGGCTGGCTTTTTCTGTGAGGATCTGCTGAACCGATATTCCTCTATTCCTGGCCTCACACTCACAGATTCCAGGAGTGCAGTTGCCTGCAAACCAGTCCAGGACATCACCAACAGCAGCCAGTCCCGACTCCAGGGCATAGTATCCAGGCATAATGCCGCCTTTTACACTTCCGCAGATTCCTTTTTTTGCATAGGGAACCTTACTCAGCATTGTCTGGACACTGGAGGTACCGAGCACCAGAAGCATCTGACCCGGCCGAGTAATACCACAACCAGGAAGTCCGGCATGAGCGTCGATAATGCCACACCCCACCGCAATACCCGTCTTTAATCCCAGACGCCCAGCCCAGTCGGCTGTCAAAGTACCGAAACGGCTTCCCACTGGGACGACATCTCCCCAAAGTTTTTCCTGGGCAACGCCTTCCAACGCGGGATGGATCCCTTTGAAAAAATTACTGTCAGGGTAACCGGTCTTTTCATCCCACATGGCCTTATAAGCCGCGGTGCTTTGAGTTCGGCGTGTTTCACCCGTAAGCAATTGACATATCCAATCGGATGCTTCCAGAATCTGAGCGGATGCCGCGTAAATATCAAAATCTTCCTCGATAATCTGCAAAATTTTGGGGAGAAGGATTTCCGAAGAAATCCTTCCACCAAATTTCGGGAGATCGATAAGCCCCTCGGTAGCCAAATAATCATTAATCCTGTCTGCCTGCTTTTGAGCGGCATGATGCTTCCACAACTTTACATATGCGTGGGGATGGTCTGCAAATTCTATCTTCATACAAAGTGGAATCAGATGTTCATCTACAGGCAGTACCGTACTGGCTGTAAAGTCCAGGGAAATTCCAATTACCTGGCCAGAAGATACCCCCGCCTGTTTCAGGACAGTACGTACCGTGGTTTCCATTACATCAAGATAGTCTTTCGGATGCTGCAATGCCCAATCCCTCTTCAGCAAAGTGCCGTCCGGAAGCTGCTGATCCATAACACCGTGGGGATAATCGGCGGATGAAGCTGCTTTGATGTCCCCGTTTTGAGTAGCAGCCAGAATCGCACGTCCAGACTTTGTTCCAAAATCAAGGCCAATGACATATCTCTGTTCCATGATCCAATTATCCCTTTCGAGCAGTCTGTTGATATCCTATAATTCCGTTGGTTACGCCTACAGGCGCAAAATAATAATCATCGGTCCACATCAATTCGTTTGTCCAGATATGCGGTGCACAGAATTTTTTGACCTCCCCTTGTTTGTTATGGTGAGGGCCAAAAAGATTGTGTCTGGTGGTGACCAGTTCCACTTCCAACGTATTCTCTCCAGCAGTAACCAGACCGGTGATATCTAGCTCATATGGTTTCCAGGGCAGAAAACCGGCTTCTCTTTTATTTACACTAATCTTGGCAATTGTAGCGTTCACTTGGTCAAAACGGACATACACGCGCCCCTTGGATGAATCTGCCTGAAACACCTTCGACAAAACCGCATGGCCAGTAAAGAATGGATATCCTTCTTTCGTCAGATCTACGCCTTTAGCTTTACCACAGGGCTTTAATATTGAGAAACCGTCACCACAGTCCACTCTCATATCGCCTAGCAAAATACAATTTTCTATGTCGGTTCCGATCCCAAGGATTCCTTTCATCTCAATCACGTTCTCCCCTTCATGAACTAATCCATGGATGTCGTACATATGGAAACTGGGATCCAACCACCAGTCATCACCCGCCATAACAACAGCCTTGGAATTGACAGTAACTGTCAGCTGGTCAGGTGTTTCCACAATAACCGACAGTTTGTCCGGAAGTTCTTTTACACGGAAACGGTAGCGAAGGGTATACTCAGATGAAATCCCCCCCTGTTTTACTACCCGATGTGCCTTCCAAATCGGCAAGGTCTCTGTCCATGGGCTGCTTCCCATCTTAACTTCACAGTAATCTATCACCAGGGCGTTGGGTTCCTTAAGTTTTAAGTCCCAGCTACCGGACAGCGGTTTCTCACCGACAAGGGTAGCGGGAAGTAACCGGTAAATCGGAAGTGATTCATCCACGATATCAGTCCTAATAATCAGATAGGAAGAAACGGGATAAAAATCCAATTTAAAAGTCAACATACCGTCATGCGGGCAGCAGTTCAAACTATATTTTTCACCGGACACCGCGTCCCACAATTCTAAAGCACCAGTTCCGGGGATCTCAATATCTGTACCTAAATACGAATGCTCTTGACTGGTATTGGCAATATAATAGAGGCTCATGCCGTCGGCTTCCCGGTGGTGATACAAGATATCACCACAATTAGGAAGAATAATATCTTTCCTTACGGTGCTATCCAGTGCAGCCTCCAGCTTTTCCCGGCAATCAGAGACAATGACCGTCTCTTTCGGCAGCACCTCCGGACACCATTTCCCATCCACCATGGTTGGTACAGGTGTGACCGCGATCACCGTACCGCCGTTTGCAGCAAATTTGCGGAGCAGTTGGACAGTGGACTCCGACCAGTTGACGCTGGCAGGAACAACAACAGCCTGGTAAGAGCAACTTCCCACGACCAAAGATCTGCCTTCCACCTTTCCATACTCTTCCATAATCGTTTCGTTACCAACATGAAAATCCCGGTGCATGGCTAAAAGACTATCGCTAATATCCATCCAGGTTTGATTGTAGGCGTACAGTTCCTGGGTGGATCCCTCAAATGTCAAAGGATCCGGCCTGTGGGCCTGGGGATAATCTATCTGCGGGGTATACATAGTCCATGCAGTAGAAAGCGGCTGTAGCAACAGAAGGTTCACAACGCGCTTTCCCGCCGTCAGTGCATAACTTAAACGTCCATAATAATCATAAATCAGCCGCTCATAATCCCAATAGGCCTGCTGTACAAATAAGCTGGCCGGTTCATCGCGCTTGCGGCGTCCCCGGAAAGAGTATAGGCAAACGTAAGGAACCAAGAAATTCGTTCCCAGGGCATATTCCCAGTCACCAATCCATTTACGTTCTTCGTGGCTTAAATTGTTGCCGGACATCCCGTAGGTTTCGGATATCATTCTTGGTTTGTTTAGTTGTTCAGCTACAGTGGCAGCCTGCTTGATTCCCAATGGATCCTCAATATTACGAATGGAATGATCCATCCCTACATAATGCTGATATTCAAAATGAGCCATAGCATCCCCAACCCACGGAATCTGCCAATGGAGTGTCTCCTCCCCCCAGTAATGGGCTGTGTAGATCAAATTATTGGCGTCACACCAGTCATAAAGTTGTTTGGTGTAGCTTTCAATAAAAAGCTTGTTGGTCGTTTTCCAAAAATCAATACGTACCTTCTGATAATCTCCCAAATTGAAAAACAGGCAGGGAAGCAGCGGCAAAATATCATAACCGCAGTTTTCTTTAAAATAGTTCTCAAAGCCAAAAGTCCATGGAACGGAAGGGTGAGGCGTGGCGTAATTCCAATTATTGACCGGTATATCTGAAAAACCGCCCACCAGCGTCTTGCCAAATTCATCTCCTACAGTATCTTTAAAGCTTCCATATGTAACATCAATAAACTTTTTCACTGCCTCCGGGTTCATATTATCGGACGACGCAAATCCATGGATGATATTGTCATCGTAATTAGAGAAGCCCGGCTGGCTACCTTGATGCAGAGGTTCCGTCCATATATAAAAATGCATAAAATGGTGCTCTCTGCCCTGATATGTTTCCGGATCCCTAATCTGTGATACCCGGACAGGCACACCGTATTTATCCACATCCACAGCAAAGTAACCTAAAGCTTCGTCTTTATCGATCGGCGTCAAACGGTTATGCATCCTCATTACCAGTGCTTTGTGGCGATATTCCTTCTTACAGGCCGTCGCCAATCCTCCTGCGCAACCTGCCGGAAATGGATGTTCATCGTAGATCCAGGCTTTGATTCCCTGCTTTTTAGCTTCGTCCACACAGGCTTTCATACGCTCCATGTACTCTCCGCTCAGATACGGGGTCTCGAGGCCATAACGGGCATGTGTGAAAAATCCTCCCCAACCCTTGTCTTTCATCTCACTGATCTGATACCTAAGTGTTTCGTCTTCCAGGTCATCGTTTAATCCCCAAAACGGCACAGGACGGAACTCTACCCCCGGATTTTGAAATTCCCCAAAACTAATTTTGCCAAGCTCCATTAAAAACTCCTCCTTAATATATTTTATTGTGAAAATATACAAAAAACAAACGAAAAATTGTGTATAATGTTAGTATTGATTTTTCTACAGAATCATTATATTATAGCATTACAACAATGTCAAATACTAAATATGGCAAAACTAAATGTAGTAAAGCTAATGCAAAGGATGGTGGATATGGATAGAACGACTAGGGAATCTACAGAAATGCTCATTAAGATGGGGTATCCCCATTTCTCGAAGAGTGAAAAAATTATTGCTGATTTCGTATTGAAAGACATGGGTGACGTAGCAGTGATGCCACTAGGGCAATTATCAAAAATGACTGGGATCAGTGAACCCTCAATCATTCGTTTTGTCAGAAAATTAGGGTTTGACGGTTATAGCGCTTTTAAAAGACATATGCTGAGAGATGATTCCATTACCCCAGATATAAGGAAGCCCGCGGACAACCCAATCCTCACACCGGCCACCCCATTGGAGCGCATACCGGAAAACATTGTGTCCTTGACCTGCAACGCATTGCAAGACACCCTTCGTATTGTAAATACTGATTCTTATAAAAAAGCAATCGAATGGATCAAAGCTTCTAGAAGAGTAGATATATTTGGCGTTGGCTATTCGGGGAATGTAGCCAATGATCTGATGATCCGACTAGTCAGGATTGGTATCGACTGCCGGGCCCAGTCTGACAGTGCGCTTCAGCAGTTGGGTGCCAACGCACTTTCAAAGGGAGACCTGGCAATCGGGATTTCATTTTCAGGGAGAACCATTAGCATCATTAATGCATTAAAAGCAGCAAAATCTGCCGGAGCCAGAACCATCGCCATAACCAGTTACCGCTCATCAGAAATTATTCAGGATGCGGATATCTCACTTTTAACCAGCGATATGCAGGGTCCTTTGTTTGAACATATGATGATCTCAAGAATCCTACAAACCACGGTTACAGATATCTTATATATGGGGATACTTCTTTCAGAGTATGATAAATATTCGGCCAATTACCAGTATTCGCAAAACATACTGGAGCAAAACGAGGAATGGAGAAAGCGCAAATCGTGATAGAGATTATTTTGGCCGTGTATCCGGAGCATAGCCAAAATAGCTTTACATAACCACATATTATTAATGTATTAACAGGAGGTTCTTTATGAAAAGGAGAGAGACAACAGTACTCATGGCCGTAGTTCTAGCAGTAGCACTTTTAGCTGGCTGCTCCAACGGCAAAGCAAAGGATACATCAGCAGCACCGACAGTAGCGGAAACCTCTAAAGCAGCGGAAACCGACGCTCCCAAAACAGTGGAACCGGAAAGCACCGCAAAGACAGCAGAGGAAAAAGTGGACAAGAGTTACAAGATTGGAATTTCATTCCCAACTTTACAAGAGGAAAGATGGCAAAACGATTATAACTATATTCAGGAATATGCAAAGTCCGTCGGTGGAGTAGAACTCTCCATGCAGGTTGCCGACAATGATTCAGCCAAGCAATATACTCAAATCGAGAGTTTGATCAGTCAAGACATTGATGCCCTAATTGTATGCGCAGTGGACGTGGCTACCATCGGCCCAGTCGTACAATCGGCAAAGGACGCCGGGATCTATGTACTGGCATACAGCCGTTTGACTGAGAACTGTGATATTGACGGAATTGTACTGTTTGATAACGAAGAAGTCGCAAAGCTAAACACAGAATACATATATTCCCTTGTACCGGAAGGGAACTATGTGATCCTCAATGGAGACGTTGCGTCCGTACCGGATGTAGATTCCTATCCTAAGGGGTGGTATTCTGTGCTTCAGCCAGCAATTGATTCAGGTAAGATCAAGGTAGTTATGGAGCAGTATTGCGCCAGCTGGTCCGCTGAAGCAGGTATGTCCAATATGGAAAATGCGCTGGCGGCCAACAACAACGATATTCAGGCGGTCATCTGTGCCAACGACGGAATTGCCTCCGGCGTCCTTCAAGCACTGGACGCAGTTGGAATGAACGATGGTTCTGTTAAAGTTAGTGGAAACGACGGTGATATCACGGCCTGCAAGAACTTAATTGCCGGAAAGCAAGCATGTTTTACTGCCCAAGACACCAAAAAACAAGTGGAGCTTGCTTTAAAAACTGCCATGGAACTAATAGATAATAACGGAAAAATTATATCGGAAGTAACGGGCTCGTTCAACAATGGAAAGATGGACGTTCCGGCCATTACCTGTAGCGCACAGCTGATCACCAGTGAGGAAGAAATCAAAACTCAGCTGATCGACACAGGCATGAGAGATGAGAAAGCAATTTACGGAAATTAAAGAGGCCGAGCTTCGCAGGGGGCTGACAGCAGGGAATCAGCCCCCTGAATGCGGGAGGAAGAAATGAGCGGGATGGATGATTATATTCTTCAGATGATTGATATCACCAAGGAATTCTCAGGGGTAAAAGCGCTCACTGACATATCATTTGACGTCAGGCGGGGAGAAGTCCATGCCCTGGCAGGGGAAAATGGGGCAGGTAAATCCACGCTGATGAAAATTCTCTGCGGTATCTACCCGGATGGGGATTTTCAGGGGAAACTGCTGATTGGCGGTTACGAACAGCATTTTCACAATATTAAAGACAGCGAAAAAGCTGGCGTCGCCATCATATTTCAAGAATTGACCTTGGTCAAATCCATGAGTGTCTGTGAAAATATTTTTCTGGGGGATGAGATTAAGAAACATGGTGTAATAGATTGGAACATGCAGCAAAAGATCACGGAGGAACTCCTGAAAAAATTGCATTTAGAAATAGCACCAGAAACTATTGTGGAGGAACTTGGCGTTGGCAAGCAGCAGTTGATAGAGATTGCTAAAGCACTTAACAAGAAAGCGAAACTATTGATACTGGATGAGCCAACCTCCTCGCTCACGGACGTAGATACGGAAAATTTGCTACGTATTATCCGTGAGCTGAAAGCGGAAGGGACTACGTGTATCTACATATCTCACAAGCTAAACGAAATATTTAAAATCGCCAACCGGGTTACGATTATCCGTGACGGCAAGGCGATTATAACGGAGGATATTCCGAATCTTAATGAAAACAAGATGGTTTCATATATGGTTGGACGTCAGCTAACAGAGCGCTTTCCGAGAAAGGAACATAGGGCTGGGGAGGTAATGCTGGAGCTAAAAAACTGGACAGTCATGAATCCAGAACTTCCTGGCCGAAAGCTGTTGGATGATATTCATCTGGTGGCCAGAAGAGGAGAGATTCTGGGCCTGGCAGGCCTAATGGGTGCAGGAAGGACAGAGTTGGCCTTGAGCCTGCTGGGAATCCTTAAACCAGTAGAGGGATCGGAGTTGTACATAGAAGGGAAGCGTGAAATTTCCGACTCCCCGGAGCAAGCTATCGAATGTGGGATTGGGTATGTGTCCGAAGACAGAAAGCGTTATGGTCTGATCTTGCAGTCTGACATCAAAACCAATATTTCCCTTGCCAGCCTGAAGCATCTCTGCCGTAGAGGCTCTATCATCGGAAACCTGGAAATTCTGAAAACCCAGGAGTTTATGAAGCTTTTGCGAATCAAAGCATCCTCAGTTAACCAAGAAACCGGAAGTTTAAGCGGTGGCAATCAGCAGAAAGTAGTGTTAGCCAAATGGTTGTTGACCAATCCCAAAATTTTGATTCTTGACGAGCCCACAAGAGGAATTGACGTGGGGGCAAAAGTGGAAATCTACAACGAAATGAATAATCTGGTAGACCAAGGAATGTGTATTATCATGATTTCCTCAGAATTGCCGGAGATTTTAGGAATGAGCGACCGTATCTATGTAATGGGCAGTGGGCAAATCAAAGGGGAACTGGATTGGAAGGAAGCCACCCAAGAAACAATACTGGGGTATGCGATAGGAGGAGAATAGAATGGAAAAGAAGGTAAATATTAAAAATTTATCCAAATTTTCCCTGGTCATTGAGATGGTGTTTATATTTGCCATTTTTCAAATTGCAACCAATAGCACATTTATGACCAGCGCCAATATCAATAACCTATTTCTGCAGTCATGTACATTTGCAATTATAGCCTGCAGCATGGTCTATGTCATGGTAATCGGGGGCATTGATCTGTCAGCCGGGGCGACACTGGGCTTTTTGTGTACACTAGCCGCTACATTGCAAGTAAATTATGGTATGGGGACTGCGTCCTCTATTGCTGTAACGATTATAGTGGGGGTGCTAATCGGCTGCTGGAATGGATACTGGATTTCATTCCGGGGAATGCCGGCATTTATCGTAACCCTTGCAGGGCAGAATATCTTCAAGGGGTTGACTCTTTTCCTGGGAAAAGGCGTTTCCGTGGGGCCAGTAAAGGAAGAATTTGCAAAATTTGGCAAGGGATTTCTTCCACCGGCTGCCGGAATAGTATTCGTATTGACAGCGGTAATGGCGGTCTGCTTGGCTATATACCGATTAAGGAAAACAAAACTGGCCTATCAGTTTAAGACTGCCCCGTTAACCGCAGATGTTGGAAAAGCAGCTGCTGTTTGCTTGGTAATTCTAGCTGTAGGAAGCCTGCTCCTGGGATATAAGGGAATCCCCAATGCTATTGTAATACTGACCGTTTTTGCAGTCATATTTACATTTCTCGGTAGAAATACACCACTGGGCAGAGCAATCTATGCTATAGGAAACAACCGGGACGCTGCAAGATTTTCTGGTATCAATATCAACTGGGTTACATTTAAAGTGTATCTACTCCACGGATTAATTGTGTCAGTAGCCAGCATTGTATATCTGGGCAGAATCGGTCAGGCTTCAGCCACTACGGGAACCGGGTTTGAATTTAGTGCCATCACCGGATGTATTCTTGGCGGCACCAGTACGCTGGGAGGCAGTGGAACTATTATTGGAGCCATTATTGGAACCATTATCATGGCAAGCCTAGACAATGGTATGAGCCTGCTAAACTTGGGAACAACCTATCAATACCTGATCAAGGGCTTTGTATTGCTAATGGCAGTCTGCTTTGATATCGCCAGCAAAAAGAAAAAGGGAGCATAGTGATGGATAAAATTGAATTATTACGTTTAAAAAAGGGATCTGCGGCCATCCGCTGCGAAACCCTGAAAATGCTGAAATGGAGGAGATACGGCCACCTGGGTGGCGCTATGTCCATCGTGGAACTGCTGTCCGTACTCTACAATCACCACCTAAGGTATGACCCGAAAGATCCCCAGTGGAAGGATCGGGATTATGTGGTTCTCTCTAAAGGCCATGCGGGGCCCTCTCTGTATTCAACGCTGGCACTCCATGGTTTTTTCGACAAAAAACTTCTTTACACGCTGAACGAAGGCGGAACAAGTTTGCCATCCCATCCAGATCGGCTGCGCACGCCAGGAATTGATGCTACTACCGGGTCTCTGGGCCAGGGAACTTCCGTAGCCGCCGGCCTGGGCTTTGCGATCCATAAGGAAGGTAGCAGCCAGCGGGTATTTCTAATCGTCGGTGACGGGGAATTAAATGAAGGGCAATGTTGGGAGGCCTTTCAATTTATTGCCTCCTATCGGCTCCATGAAGTGATTGTCATAATAGACAACAATAAGTGGCAGTTAGACGGCCGATTGGATGAAGTTATCAAACCTTTCGATATTGCTGAAAAAATGAAGGCTTTTGGTTTTCACGTGATTAAGGCGGACGGCAAAGAAGAAGAATCACTCTCTAATGCTATCGACGAAGCAAAGGCGATGGAAAATAGCGCTGTCTGCATTGTGATGGACACCATAAAAGCCCAAGGAATCCCGTATTATTACACCAGATCCGACAATCATGCACCCAAGTTTGATGAGGAAGCCGACCGGGAAATTAATGCCGTTGTTAAACAGCTGGAAACATTTATAGAAAATGGAGGGACATAATATGTGGAAGCTGAAAACAGGAGGGGAAGGAAAGGAATTACGGATTGTATTCGTGGAGACACTTCAGGAGATAATGAAGGATAATCCTATGATTTTAGCTCTGGAAGCAGATTTGGGAGGCGCCTCCGGTTTTACCAAAATCAAAAAGACAAACCCAGAACAGTTTATCCAAATGGGGATCTCCGAAGCGAACATGATTGGAACCGCAGCCGGACTTTCCATGAAAGGTTACATTCCTTACGTACATACCTTTGCGCCATTTACCACCAGGCGGGCGCTGGATCAGATTTATCTGGAGGGTGCGTATGCTCACAATACCATTAATATTTACGGTTCAGACCCCGGAGTTTGTGTGGGCGCCAACGGCGGAACCCACAATTCTTTTGAGGATATAGCAATCATGCGGTCCATCCCTCAAGTAACGGTGCTGGCCCCCGCCGATGAGACACAGATGGCTTGGTCCATTCGTGAGGTCGCCCGGCGTGAAGGGGTTCACTATATCAGGGGAAACCGCAAGAAAAATCTCAACATTTACGCTCCAGGATCCGAATTTGAACTCGGCAGAGGCAATGTGGTAAGAGAAGGACATGACGTCATTATTTTTTCCTACGGTGAATTGCTTGGTGTTGCTTACCGGGCAGCTCAAAACCTGGAACGGGACGGCATAAGCGCAGAGGTCGTAGATATGTTCACCCTAAAGCCGTTTGACTCAGAACTGGTAAAATGCGAGCTTTGCGGGAAGCAGCTGGCAGTAACCTTTGAAAATCACAGCATTATAGGCGGCCTGGGCAGCGCCGTAGCCGAGGTCATGGCCGAAACAGCCTCTGGCATCCCACTCAAAAGAATAGGGGCAAATGACCGCTTCGGTCAGGTGGGCACATATGATTATCTTTGTAAAGAATTTGGGCTGACTGAAGAACACTTGGAAGAAACGATTAAGAGCTACATGTTTGAAAGGACCTCGGAAGTGGAATGCCACATAATATGACCAAAGAACAAACTATGGTTGTTGCAGTTGCAACAGTGATTAATTTGGGTTGTGTCACAGAAAATGGCTTGAAAATTGTTGTCAAATTTTGTGACACAATCAAAGATTTGCGATTGCACTTCACTCTTTCCAAGCCGCCTTGACTGTGCTTTCAAAATATTTAGCGGAATCACATAAATCAATCACTTGTTCCCAATTATTTTCAAGGCCAGGAATCAACTGCTGATATACACAACTATTCTTTTTGTGGCCTGGTATTCTTATCCCATGGTAATCCTTTTTTTTGGAAATCACAGCTTCCCATGGGTTCTGAATATGTTCTATTCCCTCCATAGGATCAAAAGCAGCAACTATCCAGGCATCCGTACTGTCACATGGCACTGTAATGATAATATCCTTTCTCTCCTGATTTACTCCAAGCCATTGCAAAATACAATGTTTTATGTGTCCGCGGTATCCTTCTGGCGTGTTCTCATGATTTTTACATGGGATTTCTATCGGGCAGAGGTTCACTTTCAAAAATTCACATCGTAAGGGGGCGGTATTTACCTTATTGTCGCATTCTACCGTCGTACATTGGCAATGCACTTCTTTTTCCTTACGTGCCACATCTCCATCCATTTGGATAACGATTACATCAATTTTAGGAGTAATGCCTTTCATAATCTTGTCCAGGTTCTGTCCCGTGGCTTCACACCAGTTCCAAATTCCTTTCCAACCGTTTCCGTATTCACCAAGCATATTTTGCTCCGGCTGGATTCTTAGATAATCATTTTCTTCTCCAGTTATCTGATCAATCATGCACTTCAGCACAAGATAATCTGTCGGCCCTTCCCCTACAATCCCTATTCTCTTTTTCATAACAGTTCTGGAACACCTCCCAGAAGCCCGTTAATCCAAAGTCTTGATAACGATTGTCCTGTTTCTAAAAGTTCAGGTGATATTTTAATTCTATTTAATTCTGCATACCCATATTTATTTTTATTGACAGCAAATAATCGGATCCTGTCATCTGCCAGATTGAGACCGTCCAAAACAAGCGGGTTATGCGTTGTCATGAAAACTGTTTTTCCGCGTTCAATAACCAGCTTGCTGAATATTTCTGTAATCCTTTTGGCCAATCTCGGATTCAATGCATGGTCAAAACTATCAATAGCAAACATTCCCGGCACATCCGGATGCATGGCCAAGGTCAGCATAAACAAAACGTACAGGGCGCCTTCACTGGCGTCATATCCAGTAAACTTTGCTTTATCCTTTAAAAAACGGTCCTGGAATTCAATCACTTGCCGTGTACTCGGCACTCCCGGATTCAAATTTGATTTTTGGGGTTTCGTAATATGGAGGTCAGATGCCCATTCGATTAATTCAAGGACATCGCCAATATCCATTGTCCCAAACCTTGTCTCACGATCTACGGTGGAAAATAAATTTTCCATCGCATCAGCAAGCCTTCCGCCATTCAAGCCTATGGGATTAACCTGTGTAGGGTCTGCCATATTTCCCCTCAGTGTAAGGGTATCCGGCTGATAAATTCCATACTTGGATATATAGTCGCCCATGTCAGTGTATTCTTCCCCGGTTAATTTCTCTGACAAAGAATAATACCCTACTTTATTGTTTAACTGCACACTCGTTCTGTTACTTCGGCCAAAAACGATTTCTCCGTTCTTAGAGACACTTTCTGAATGATATTTCCAGGTATCATTATCTGTCGGCGTAGTAAGATGTACCGAGTAGTCATACTGATTCTGATACCGTTCCCAATTCATTGAAAAATCAACAGTTGGCATACTGCGTTCAATCGAACGAAACTGCGATTTATACAAAGATGATGTGCTAAGCCGGACGCCTTTCCGCTGAAGGCTGTTATTATTCACCCGATCCGTCATCGCGGCGCTTAATACACCAATTGCTTCCAGGATTGATGATTTTCCAGAACCGTTGGCTCCGATGAAAACATTTATATTCCCAGGGCTAAAAGACACGTCGTAAAGCGATTTAAAATTTTTAATTTTAATTTCTCTTATATTCATTTGATCCTCCCCATGGCTTGTGCATAATCGCAATACCTAATTCATCTTAATTATAATCAGCAACCAGAAATATGTCTATATCTAAATTCAATATTTCCCTTTCATTACTATCATTTATATCTGTTTAGGTATTCCTATTCTTGTGATTCTTCCATACCTAAACTATAATTAGATACTTTCTTTATAACAGTATTGCCACGTTGGGAACATAATAAACGGGTCGCAATTACCACATTCATGTACCCTGCCGGTAACCCGGCAAAAACATGCGCTGCCAGCTTATCTCAAAAATACGGATAAACATATTCCTCCTCCGGCTTCTCCCCCGCCTCCACGCTTTGCGCCGTTAACGTAATGGAATTGCCGTCCTCTGTAATTCCCAGCGTGCCCTTTACTATCACCCAGTCGTCTTCCTTAAATTCCGCCGCATCGTCACTGTACACCAGGAAGCCCATTGGGCTTAAATCCGCGGCGCAGCACCACATGGCAAGGCGCACCAGGGCAAAGTCGCATTTCTCATCCGTCTCCGGATCCCGGTAGACAAAGCCCTTCATCACAACTGTCCAGCCCTCATACTTTTCATAGAAATTGCTCAGCTCATACATCCAGGTATAATAATCCTCATCCGCGATTGTTATGGTTTTTGACGCCTCATCCATACCGTTTAGGTCATACCATGGCCTGTCATCTTCAGCAGGCTGGCCGGCATATTCATCCAAACTGCCGTCTGACCCATAACTGCTATCTGACCCGTAACTGTCATCTGACCCGTAACTGCCATCTGACCCATAACTGCCGTCTGACCCATAACTGCCGTCGGATCCAGAATAACCCTCGGCTTCCGAATATCCACCCCCTGGCTCTCCAGCAGGCGATGCCTGCTGCTGCCCACTGCCATTCCCAGTGGCCGCCAGGAAGCCGGAATTACTATAACCGCCCGCCATACTGCTTCCGTCCGGTGTCTCCGGGCGGAAGGCCAACAGTAGGACCGGGATTATAATGACAAAGGAACGGGTCAGTTTCACCTGGTACTGCGGCGTCAAAAGGCGCCTGCCGGTGAGGGCCGCCCATAAAACCATCAAAGCAGACATTCCATAAAGATACGGTTTCATCCTTGGCGTCACATAATTTAGATACCCGCCTGAATGAGTAAGCTGAAACAGCAGGAACCCAAACAGCAGATAACAGACACATTCTGTCAGGACCTGAAGGTTGATCCCTTTTCCTCTCAACATCATATCCGAATCCCTCCGCTTCCCCACATCATAAACAGCAGGACCACAAGAAAACACACAAGCACTGTAGTTACAAAAAGGCGGATAACAAAACCGGATTTAAAGCCGGAAAGCAGCATGGCGGCGTTTTTGATATCCATCATGGGGCCGAATACTAAAAATCCCAGGATAGGGCCTGTGGTAAGGCTCCCTGCCATGCTTCTGGCCACCACCGCGTCGGAGGAGGAGCAGAGGGATAGTACAAAAGCCAGCCCCATCATCAGAAAAAGCGCAGTGGCCGGCCCCGCAGCTCCGCCCGCAGCTACTGCCTGGGGAATGATATCCTGAAACAATGTGGATACAAAAATCCCGGTAAGCAGGAATTTCCCCACGGAAAAGAATTCATTTTGCGCGTGCCTCATCATCAGGGAAAACCTAGACAACCCGGTGTCCGGCTGTGCCAATAAACCGGAATCCCCACACGCCGCCTGGAGGGGCATGACGGATTCCAGCAGATAATCCCGGGGCGGCTTGAAAAGATATGTAATCCCGCAAAGTACGGCGCACAGGATACCCAGGCCACATCTGGCCGCAATCATTTTGTAATTGCCGTTAAACGCGTACCAGGTGGAAAGGATGACCACCGGGTTGATAACCGGGGACACCAGCATAAAGGTCACGGCCGCCGGCATGGGTACCCCCTTCTTCACCAAACTCTTAAATACAGGAATGGATGCGCAGTCACATACCGGCAGGCAAAAGCCGGCAGCTACGGCAAAAAGCTGTCCCGCCAGGATTTTCCTGGGGAACTTCCTCTGGATCCAGTCCGGCTTTAGATATACCTGGATCAGGGAGGAAAGCAGGACGCCAACCGCCAGAAAAGGCGCCGCCTGCAGAAAAACCCCGAGGAATATGCTGATATACCGGCCGACGGGGATCCCCACATCATCCAGCAGCGGAAACGCCGCCATACAGAACACGGCCCCGGCCAACGCAAGCAGGAACCGATGCCAGGGCCTCATGCCAAAGCGGAACACAGCGTGGAGGAAACGGTCCCAGTCCCGGCTGGTATAGGCCCGGATGTCCGGGTTGCAGCTATATAGGGGCGCCATACCCCTTCCCTTCTTCCCATGCCCCTCTAGCCTGATATACGCGCAGTCGCTACCCGCAATCTGCGAAAACGTGGCCGTTCCCGCATCCGGGATCCCGGCCTTAAGGCCGGCGCTGTCGGCGGCATAAACCACCTTCTCAATACTTATGGCCGCTTTCGCGGCGAACTGAAGAAGCATTTCCTCCAACTTATGGAAATGCTCCATCCCATTCCACTCAATTAAGATCACATCCGGGCTATGTTTATCCATATATCGGAGGATTGCATCGCCAATGTCCATAGGGGCCTGTTCTAACTGGCTTTTGGAGAATACCAGCTTTTTGATGCGCTCCTGTTCTGTCAGAGGTGTTTCCCCGGATTCAAACTGGAGAACCAGGATATCCTGCTCCTCCGGTATGTGTTCCATCAGCCGGTTGATGAGCGTGGTCTTCCCCGAGTCCAGCAGACCGGTTATGACCCATGCAGGCGTCGTCATGCGTTTTCCCCTTTGAATAATGTACGTATCTGCTGCTCATCCAGGCCTGTGCCTATGAAACAGACCTGGCCGCCGGCTGCGTGTACCGGTTCAATGCTTAAGCTGCCCGGGAGATAGTGGAATACCAATCCC